>Ga0209542_10004911_pt1 | contig 27134 bp, 20 predicted proteins | sample RifCSPhighO2_01_FD_184028 | JGI IMG/M metagenome (GOLD analysis project Ga0209542, IMG submission 184028) | Soil microbial communities from Rifle, Colorado - Rifle CSP2_plank highO2_0.1 (SPAdes) (version 2) | ecosystem: Environmental > Terrestrial > Deep subsurface > Rock core/Sediment ...
TGAGGTAGAGTGCTTTGGGGTGATCGCGGATCAGCGCAGGGATCGACCGAATCGCTGTCTCGATGCCCTTGCCGGGCCCCAGCAGCCCGAACGTCATCAAGACGGTGCGATCCGCCAGGTCGAGACGGTGCTTCGCTAGCGCAGAGTCAAGGAAGGCGCGATCGGGCACACCGTGAGGAATGACCGCGATCTTGTCCTGCGGCACCGCATAGACGTCCTCGAGAATCGCGCGCCCTTTGTCCGCCATCACGACAAACCGCGCGGATTGCTGCGCGAGCGCCCGCATCACCCTGCGCTGCTCCGGGTCGGGGTGTTCGAGAACGGTGTGCAACGTCGTCACCAAGGGCACCTTGAGACCCTCTACAAGCTCCAAGACATGGCTGCCTGCGGGTCCGCCAAAGATGCCGAACTCATGCTGCAAACAGACGACTTCGGCATCCGAAACGTCGAGAAAGTCGGCTGCCACCGGGTATGCAGACGAGTCCTCCTGCGGTATCTGAAAGGATACATGGCCCGGATAGGCGTAGCCCTCGGGTTGGTCGTTGATCGCAATCACGCTCACATCGAGCGCCGGATCGTTCTTGCGCAAGGCCTGGAAGAGATCTTCAGTGAAAGTCGCGATGCCGCACTGGCGCGGGACCGAAGTGCCGACGAGCGCAATACGTCGCAGCGACGACAGGTTTCCGAAAGAGCGCATGCCATACCTCTCGATTGCCGGGGAACTGGAACTTCACCCTATGGCGGTGCGTGCGGGCATCGCTGAGTGGAGGTCCATCCGCGGACTGGTTTCAACTGCGCCCGTTATCGGCTCTGGACTGTGGTCCCAGGTCAAGACCCATTGAGATCATGGCACTCGGAACCCGAGTAGAGACAAGTGAGCGTTGGAATCGCGAAATAGAGGTGCCCGGCATTCGGCGCTGTAAGTAATGTCCTCACGCGCACATTTGGTTGATCTTCGAGCACGCCTGGCGCTGCCCAATGGACTGGCAGTGAACTTGACGTTTATGAAAGATGGCGGGTTCTAGCGCGACCCCATGCATGCCAGCAGCGCTGCGAGCGCCGTCTTGGTTTCGGCCACATCGCGCACCGCGATCGCATCAATGCCGGCGCTGCGCACCGGATCGTCGTTGCCGCCCGGATAGATCGCGTCGCCGAAGAAAAGCATCCTTGAAAGGGGAATGCCCGAATGTTCGGCAAGCCTGCGCATGCCGTAGGCCTTGTCGATCCCCTGGCGAGTCACATCGATCGATGTCGAGCCGCCGATATTGATCGAGAGGTCGGGCAAGGCCGCCCGGAGTTCCTGCTGGAGCGCCCTGCGTTTTGCGAAATCGGGATCCCACCTGGCTTTGTCCGCGAGCGGGGCTTGCTGGCCAAGCCCCGAAAAGGTGATCTGGGTGCCGCGATCCTCGATCTGCTCGCCCCAGATCTGGAACTCGCTCAAGCCGAGGTGCTCGAGGGCCTTGTCTATGGCAGTAACGATACGCGCGCGGTCTTCGGGCGAAAACACATCGGCATAGATCGGCGTCCAGTCCGAGCGGTACCGGTATAGCTTGGTTCCGGTGGTCGGGAGCAGGAACAGCCGGGTAAGTTTTGCGCGCGGCTGCAGCTGCGACACGATCTGGCTATCGAACTGCGGCCAATCGCCACCCGAAATGATCGCGACGTTCAGATGTTCGAGCAGCTCGGCAAGCAGGTCCGCCATGTGCGTATCAATTCGCTCCTTGCTCTCGGCAAGAGTGCCGTCGAGGTCAAAGGCGATAAGGTCTTTCATCGCTCGGCTGTCTTTCTCGATGTTGGCACTCGTCAATCACGGCCGGAGTGGTGAGAACTGGCTGCGGCGCATTCCCGCCAGCGGCCAGACTGCGCCGATCACCCCCGTTGGTGCATTCTGCGATGCCGCTGGCCATGGAGAGTCCCCCCACGCCATGCTCATGCGAAGCGGCGCGCGACTGCCTTCGCCATGTTCAAGCTGCACCACCGGGCATAGAAAGGTCCCGCCAACCGGCCGAGAACGCCCCACAATCCGGACGGAAGTTCATAGTCGATGAAGACCGCCAATAGGCTGCCGGTCGGCTGCGGCTCGACCGTGAAGCCCATCCTGTAGCTGCCGATGACGAGGAGCCGGGGCTCACCGATCGTTTCCCAGACCTTTTGCGCCGGAGGCCGATATTCTGTGATGACTTCTTCGACTCGCAGCGCGATACCCAGCATGCGTCCTTCCAAAGCAATCTTCGCGCCCACGCCGCGACCTTGTGCTTCGTCCAGCCTTAGCTTCATCTTGGAACCTGCCATCATAGCTGAGGAGTTCATCATGTGCGCCGACAGTTTCTCATGATCGTCGAGCTCGTCGAAGACCTCGGCCGCTGAGGCTCTCACCAAGCGGCTAGTTTGCTAGTGAAATCTATACATGCAACCCGCCCCGCTTTACCGTCGCATACGCACAGTGACGCCAAGACTATGGTCCCGGGTCAAGCGGTCTCTGTCGATATCCAGCAGAAAAACGAAAATTCCCCGACATCGAAGCTGCCCATAGCGAAAAGCTGAACCGCCCCGGGATTGCCGGAGACCAGTTGGCTTGAGTTATGCTGCCATCGGGCGTCCGTCCAGCATGGCGTAGTATTGCGCCTCTGCTTCCGCAGGCGGGATGTTGCCGATCGGCGCGAGTAATCTCCTTTTGTTGAACCAGTCGACCATTCGAGGGTAGCGTATTCGACGGCCTCGAACGACCTCCATGGCCCGCGCCGGTGGATTACCTCGGCTCTGTAGAGATAATTGATGGTCTCGGCCAAGGCGTTGTCATAGCTGTCCCCCACGCTGCCCACCGAAGGCTCGATGCCTGCCTCGGCAAGGCGCTCAGTATACCAGATCGAGACGTATTGGCTGCCCCGGTCGCTGTGGTGGATCAGACCGCCACGATGGACTGGGCTCCGGTCATGGATCGCCTATTCCAGGGCATCCAGCACGAAGCTGGCATGCGCCGTCCTGCTCGCCCGCCAGCCTACGATATAGCGGGCGTAGACGTCGATCACGAAGGAGACATAGACGAACCCCGCCCAGGTCGCGACGTAGGTGGAGTCCGAGACCCACAGCATGTTCGGCGCCGGGGCATGGAACTGGCGGTTGACCTGATCGAGCGGGCAAGGCGCGGCCTTGTCGCTGATCGTCGTCTTCACCGGCTTGCCCCGGATCACGCCTTGCAGGCCGAGATCACCTATCAGCCGCTCGACCGTGCAGCAGGCAAGGTCGAAACCTTCACGCTTCATCTGCCGCCAGACTTTCCTCGCGCCGTAGGCGCCGAAGTTCTCGGAGAACACGCGCAGCACTTCGGGCTTGAGCGTCTGGTCGGGTTGAGCGCGAGCTGACATCCGCGAGGGATCGCGCTGCTGCGCCACACGCGGTGGATCTCATCTTCGATCATTTCGCTCATTTGCGCGGCGTCGAGCGGAAATGCCAGGTCCGAGCCGACCCCGCAGTTTCAGCCTAATTTAGCTTAACGTATATTCGTGCCCGCTTTATGTCAGCACGCCTAGATCTCAACAAAATGCAGATTGAGACACCAACTATTAGATGGGCCACATAGAGGCTTGTGTGTCACATCCCTTGAAAAGCGGCTCAACGACACGTTGCCGCCAGTGCCCTCGCCTTTCGCAACAGCGATGGCACCTTTCCGCCGCTTGTCCGAAAGGGATCGCTCACCGGACACATTCCAGGTGCCAGAGGTCAGACCCCCCTGCCCTCCGCAAATCCGTCTTGCCGGATCTCTCATTAAGATGGTACGCTTTATTTTCTCACACAGGGGCCTCATCCGTTACAAATGACCAACACTCTCATCGGATATGCTCGCTGCTCGACCGACAAGCAGGACCTCACCGCCCAGCGCCGCGCGCTCATCGAGCTTGGGGTGCCCGAGGACCGCATCTACACCGACCACGGACTGACCGGCCGCAACCGCGATCGCCCCGGCCTCGCCCAGGCACTGGCCGCGGTCCGCGCCGGCGAAACTCTGGTGGTGCCCAAGCTGGATCGCCTAGCCCGATCCGTGCCCGACGCCCGCGCGATCGCCGATGAGCTGGAGAAGCGCGGCGTGAGCCTCGCACTGGGCAAGCAGGTCTACGACCCAAACGACCCCATGGGCCGGATGTTCTTCAACATCCTCGCCACCTTCGCCGAATTCGAGAGCGACCTCATCCGCCTGCGCACCCGCGAGGGCATGAAGATCGCCCGAGACAAGGGCAAGCTCCGCGGCAAGCCGCCGAAGCTGTCCGACCTCCAGCAGCGCGAGCTCCTCAAGATGCACGCCACCGGCGAATACTCGATCAGCGACCTCGGCAAGCTGTTTAAGGTCTCGCGGCCGACAGTGTATCGGACGATCCGGCGGGGCGGCGCATGAACTATGCGCCCGCTCGACAACCAGTAAGCCGTTGGCCAGCTCAACCGTCCCAGAGACTTTGATTGGCAACCAGGCGTTCGATGCATGACCTTTCCGACATCTTCGCAACTCAAACTGACGGGCTTGGCTTCGACAGACGCGTCTGCACCGGACGCGTCAACAGCTCTATCGCCCCGCGCATGTCCTATGGTAAGGGCGTTCGAGAAAACGCTTTTCTGACAAATTAAGTTGCTGTAAAGCTTAGAAAGGAGGGGCAATGGCTGCGGCAAATCAGGTTATCGCTCTTCTGAATGGGCATGTGGATGGAGACAATGAGCGCGTTTACGCGGTAGCTCTTCAGATCGCAGCTTCTGAAGCGCGTCAGGGACACGTTAAGACCGCCGAGGCGCTCCGCAAGCTCGTTGATGCGGCCCGAGCCCGCGCAGTGGCTGGCCCTGCGGCCAAAGGAAAACTGGCAAGTGCAACGCCTCTTGCGAAACCGCGTGGCGAACTAGAGGATCTGATGCTGGTGTCGCACAGCGACACCAAGCTATCTGACATGACGTTGACCGATGTCATTCGCTCACGGCTCCACCGCCTCGTAGTCCAACAACAGCAACGCGAACGGCTCCGCGAGTATGGCCAACGCCCAAGCTCAAAGCTGCTGCTTGTCGGTCCGCCGGGATCTGGAAAGACCCTGACTGCCAGCGCTTTAGCTGGCGAACTGCACCTCCCACTTTTCACGGTCAGACTAGAGAGTGTTATCACGCGTTTCCTTGGGGAAAGCGCTGCGAAGCTTCGTCTCGTTTTCAATCAGATTGCGCAGATGCGAGGCGTCTACCTTTTCGACGAATTCGACGCGATCGGTGGAAAGCGTGGGGCGACGAACGATGTAGGTGAGATGCGGCGTGTGCTCAATTCTTTCCTGCAGTTCCTTGAGGAAGGCAACGCTACCGATAGCTTAGTCGTTGCTGCAACCAACCATCCTGAGCTTCTCGACCGCGCGGTCATCCGCAGGTTTGATGAGATCATTGAGTACGGGTTACCCGATGGCGACGGCGTAAGGGCAATGCTGAAGCATCGTCTTGGCCGCATGGCCGGGCGATCACTCGCCTGGAATAGGATCGTCCCGTTGACGGAAGGATTGAGCCAGGCTGAGCTAGCTCGTGTCGCGGACGAAGCAACGAAGGAGGCAATTCTGGCGGGTCGCAAGTGTGTGAATACAGAGGAAGTCTTGGCTGCCTTAAATGCGCGCCGTGCCATGCGTGAAGCGGTCGCCGACATATTCAACGATTGATGATCCCGGTCGGGTGGATCGAAGAACGGTAGACGACGGGGGATTATGCCGAGCGGGTACAAGCGTAAGCATTTGCGCGTCGATCAATTCGTCGAGCTCAAGCCGTACCGACGGCCGAGACGGAAGATCACTGCTGTAGATCTCGGCCGAGAAACTGAGCGACACGCTGAAAGCCTGAAGCGCGAACTGGCTGAAGCTTGGGCTGATGCCGAGAGCCTGTTTGCAGCCCGCGATGCAGAAGTGATCGGGACTTCAGGCCGCTACGTCGATTTCGAGACGTTACCAAATCAGCCTCTCCCCGACCTAACCTGGAAGAGCAAGGGAATCCGTCTCGCAGCCGCTGGCCGTTCTGTGGACGGCGCGACAACAGGAACGATCTTCGTCCCCGATGGTCAAAAGGACTTTATCGACGGGAAGCTCGATGAGTATCGCGAAAAGCGAAGTGCCAAAGGCAAAGCTGCTCACGAAAAGCGCTTCGCATCCATTGAGCATTTCCGCGCGGCCCGCCTCGAATCATTATGGGTAGACAGCCGCGCCATGCCGGAAGCGGGTATACTCACTTGGTGGGAGTGCTGGTGCTGGCCTGATAGGGTCGCGAATCTCGAAGCGAAGTCTGCGGCTGCAGAGGTACTCGTAGGCACCAACCGTCTCACGTTTGTCGAACGTGAAGTTGTGTTCATCTACACTAACCGAGCGACACTCGCGCGGATTGTTGCCAGTACCGACGCTGTCGCTGAGATCAGGCTGGGCCGGGATGACGCCAGCTTTTTCACGAGTGACGCGGGCCGCGAAGACCAAGGTGGCTGGGTGGATGCTGCCGCTGATCGGATTTCCCAGACTGAAGACGCCGATGGTGTGGCGGTCTGTCTCTTGGATACCGGCGTCAACCGAGCACACCCTTTGCTCGCGCCAATCTTCTCTGCTGACGATCTGCACAGCGTGGACCCTGCATGGGAGGTCGACGATCATCATGGCCACGGCACCGAAATGTCAGGTCTCGCAGTCTACGGTGACCTCACGACCATTCTGCCGTCGGCCCGGCCACTTACGATAGAATTTGTTGGCGAGTCAGTGAAATTGCTTCCGCCAGATGGTTTCCCGCCAACCGAGCCGCAAAGCTATGGGCTACTGACCCAACAGGCGATCTTTCGTCCCGAGATTGAGCGACCTGATCGAAAGCGGGTGTTTTGCCTCGCTGTAACCCAAGAGAATGTTCATGGGCCGAAGGCAACGAGCTGGAGCGCAACTCTGGATGCAATGGCTTTCGGCGGAACCGACCTGAACGATTTGCAGCAACGTCTGATTTGCGTCTCTGCGGGCAATCTGCCGGATGGCCTTTCGCAAGCGGCACTGGAGGACTGGGACAGCTACGAGATAGAAGATCCAGCGCATGCATGGAACGTCCTCTCGGTTGGCGGCTTCACAGAGAAGGGCCCAATTACCGACCTTGGGTTCGAGCATTGGGCTTGCGCAGTCGAGCCAGGCACGCTCAGTCCATACAGCCGAGTGTCGGCAAGCTGGTACCGCGGTGTCTCTCCCATCAAGCCCGAGCTAGTTCTAGAAGCTGGCAACAAAGGCATCGACGCCATTGATGCATCGATGGTGAGCGGGATCGACTCTCTTTCGCTTCTTACAACAAGCCGGGATCCGATCGTACGTCCTCTCTCCCTTTCTTGGGCTACGAGCGCCGCAACAGCGCAACTAACTGGTATGGCGGCCAGAATTTTGGCCGATGACCCTTCCCTCTGGTCAGAAACCGTTCGGGCGCTTCTCACACACAGCGCTCGCTGGACCCCACCGATGGAACTCGCGCTGCTGGGAACGGCTCAGAAATCGGAACGCCTCCTCATGCTCCGGCGCTTTGGCTATGGAGTACCTTCGATCGAACGCGCTCTTCGCTCAGCATCAAACGCTCTAGCCCTTGTCGCGCAGCAAGAGATACAGCCCTTCAAACGTGAGAAGGGAAGCACGCGGCTAAATCACGCCCATTTCTATGCCCTGCCATGGCCTATCGAAACTCTGCTCGCGCTTGGCGAGCATCAAGTTCGTCTACGGGTTTCTTTGTCGTATTTCGTCGAACCAAATCCGAGCGCAGATGCACCCCTCTCGCCGGCGCGCTACCGATCAGCCGGACTTCGTTTCGACCTTCGGCGCAGAAACGAGCCACAGGATGTATTTGAGGCGCGAGTAAACGCTCTGGCAGCCATCGAACAAGATAACGTGGATTTGCCCGCCGGCTTCCGCGACGATGGCAGATTGTTGGGTGAAAAGTCGATCTCAGCGGGTTCTCTCCACGTCGACGAGTGGCGATGCAATGCCGCCGACCTCGCAAACCGAAATGCGCTCGCCGTTTTCCCGGTCGGAGGATGGTGGAAGAGCGTCGCGGATAAGGCCCGAAACAATGCCTCGATGCGCTATGCCCTTGTCGTAACCATCGACGCAGGCGACGTCGAACAAGACCTATGGGCAGAAGCCGCAATAGCCGCTGGTGTCGAAATCGAGGAAGCAGTCAGCGTCTGAGTATCAAGTTGTTCGGCCTTATGCACAAGCCTCTTGAGCGGTGTTCTCATGCTGCGCCGGGTGGTGAACGCACGAGCTGGCCAACCGTCGGCGAATAACTACAGGCCGTGATCGACCTATCGCGAATCCGTTCGACAGCTTCGTTGATCACCGGCAGTGGGACCACAAACCACTCGCGCGGCTTGACCATATGCCCAAACCGGTCAGGGATTGTGAGGTCCAGCTGCGCGGCGGCGAACACCTTGTGCAGGAGGCTTTCCAGCTTCTGGCAATTGACGCCGTAGATCTTGCAGGTCGCCACAACATCGACGCCGGCAAGAAGATAGGTAGAGCTCTTCTCGGCACCGGAGATCCGGGTGTCGACCGATCCACTGGTGACGCCGATCTTGTGCACCACCTCGCGGTGCTCGGCCACGAAAGGATGCTCAGACTTGCTGCGCAGCACGTAGATGGTGCCAGTCTCGGCTTCGCCATCCTCCGGTCGATCAGCAAACAAGGGACCTGGCGAAGGGTCAGTAATCCGGCGCCCGGCATCGTCCTCATGGAGCTGGCGCTGAAGCGAGCGCATCAGCATCCCGCTTTCGGTGCCGTTGTCGAAGACCACTCGCAGCCGTGCGTCGGTGCGCCCCTGCGCATTGGTGAAGATGTCGTCCATCTCGGCGACGTAGCTGATGAGCCCGCCAACGATGAAGAAGGCCCCGGGCCGGATTTCAGCCTTCAGCTCAAAGGGACGGGTCACCCGCGTGCCCGAGGCGAGGTCCTGTTTCACCTGCTCGAACAGTGGTTTGAACTTCTCGAAGTCATGACACTTATCGCGGCGGGCAATCTCTTCCGCAGCCCGCTTTTCCTCAGCCGACCGAACATGCCGGAGCTGGGTGATATCCGTGCCGTCAGCAAGGTCCGCCAGCTCGGAGGCCAGATCGTCCACGTCGAGTTCCACCTCGTCAACTGCAATCGCGGTCGCCTCATCCAGCAGGCCATGCTGATCGAAGGTTGCCAAAAGGTCCCGGCTGTCCTGCTGTGCACGCAGGCGATCGAGGCGGACGGCATACAGCCGCTCGAAGATGTCGCGCCCCTCACCATGCTGCGGCACGCGGCCGTGCTCCTCATAGAAGCGCACGATATCCTCGAAGCCCGCGATGATCCGTTCTTGCTGGGGCGTGTAGGTTGCCTGCTTCTTCGCTGCCGGAGCGAAATCGGCAAGTTCGCCTGCCAGTTCGTCGAGATCATATTCACTCATAGCGGCCTTCCTCGCGGAAGCGCATAAAGGCAGCCGCACCTTCTGCAAGGCGCTGTTCCCAGGCATCGCTCGAAGTGATCGACGGAACGCGGCCACGCTCCTTCTTGAACTTGACGGCGGCGACGGCGAGCTCCTTGGCCTCGTCCGGCAGGATCTTTGTGCGCTTGGCCGAAATCGCAGCTTGGACCTGCTTGAGGGTGCTCTCGGTCATGGCCTTGGCTAGAACCGCGTAGGCGGCATGCCACGGGTTGATGCTGTCGATGAGATCGATGTCGAGCTCGCGCACGTCCATCGCATATTGCCGGACCCCTTCCAGCAATGCCGTGTTGGCGCGCTGCTCGCCGTCGTTCACGTCAGCCGCACCCATCGCCAGTGACTTTGCCTTCTGGGTCAGGTTCAGCGCCGCAATCGCATGCTGGCGGACCGCCTCCTGATCCTCGGCACTGAGGTCGGGATAGCGATCGCGGACGATCTTGCCCATGGCGACCTGCGTCATTTCCTGCGGCGCCGTGTTTTCGTCGAACAATCCGCGCTCGGCCACGCTCTTCTTCTGGACGAAGGCGGCGATCACCTCGTTGAGGTCCTGTTCGCAGATGCGGGCAGCTTCGGCGCTCTTGGGCGTGACGAGACCGGCGATCTCGAAGTGATACTGCCCGCGTTCCTCGTTGACGCCGACGTTCGCCTTACCTTCCTGATAGCCTTCCGGCCCGTAATCGAAATCGGGCAGCGGGCCTGCGCTCTTGGGGCTGAAGGTGACGGTCATCAAGGAAATTGAGTCGATGGGGACCGCTGCCTATTGCGCGACCTACCACAGACCGCGCGGCCAACTTGGAGGGCGCGCCATTCATGTTGATGCCGACCGGTAAAGAACCTTTCCGCAGCTGCCGCTCCCTCAAGCGCGCGCTAAGCGGTCTCCAGAAGTCGAAATCGGGGTGACCTCTGGCACTTATGCTGGCAGATGAGTGGTATGTCGACTGTTTGGAAAATCATCAGGATTGTCGGGCTTTATGTAGGATCGTTCATCGTCTGCGTACTTATCGCCGCATTGACGATGGAGCCGCTTCCCGGCGGAATTCAGGTCCTGTTCGCGATGCTTGTCCCCGTTGCTGTCGTCCGATGGTATGAGGCTGGTCGTAGTGCGCGGCTTGTGCAGGATAGAGGCTTCCAAAAGCAACCAGTCTTCGATCTATCCCCCCGATATAAAAGTGATGAAGTCTCGGGGAAGCGAATGCCCGATAAATTCGAGGCGGAGCTAGGGCATGTCGCCGCGAAGGCATCTGAGGCCGTCCGACTTACGCTAGAACAATCACGCCGTGAGGCCCAGAAATCAGGGGACGCCCGGATGACAGGTTCACAACGCCAATCTTCATCATCTAAGCAGCAGGGATGGGTGCCAAAGGGTCAGGCAGTTACCATCGCGGGCCGCCAAATTGATGGAATGATTTATGTTGGTCCAGCACCACGATTGAATTCGCATGGCTATGGCGAAAAGTGTCGCGCTTACATCGACCCCTCGCTGTCTGTTGCCGCTCTTGGGTCAGACAAGAGAGGCGATAACCTGTCGTACTGGCCGGGCTATTCAAGTATCCCTGCAGTTTGCCGAGCGACCTATCTCGATTGGCTCGCGAATGGGCGCCGCGACGGCACGGTCAACCCAGGCTACATGTTCCTGTACTTCTATGGGCTGGAGCGCCGCTTTCTGCTGGACGACCCTTCAGATTTTGAAAAGCAAGAGATCATATCGGAGGTTCAGCGCCTGAAGCACCTCTTCGCGCACAATTATTCGGCGCAGCGATATCTTGGCGAATTTTTGGGCATTGCCAGCATTGCGACATTAGGTGGCATTTCTCCCGACGATCCTGACCTCAAGGCGTCGATCCTTGAAAACCGGAACTGGGAGCTTCCAATCGCTCTCAAGATGGTCATCGGCACTCTGGTAGCAAACGGCGAGCCCGTTGATGCAGAATGGATGTACCTCTGGTTTATCTGCCACCCTGAGGCGCGTTTACGAACCTCCGCAAAGAGGTGTGCCGAGGAATTCAAGCAATTGTTTTTGCTCAGGTACGCAAGTGAATATCCTGACGGGGCAAAGATCAGAAAACCCAAGAGAAAATTAGAATTTCAGTACCGCGCGGCTTCTGGCGAGTTTACCGGGAATTTCTTGCCCTCGACCGGACAATCTGGTGACACGGCCATCCCCGACATCTCGGATCTGCGATCTCCTGTTGAGGGCGCTCAGATAATTGCAGATCAGGCAATGGACGACCTCGACAAGTACAGTCGCCTTCTGGGGCGGAATCCGGAAGCTCGGGGAACCATCGAAGCCCAAGCACTGTTGCCTCCTGAGCTGTGGAGCAGGTTCCCATCTAGCGGCATGAACGAATTGAAGAATTGGGCTCGCGAGCAAGTAGCAACCGGTGGCCTTGCTCCGACGATCGAGATGATCTCTCGCTTGAGAGGAGAAGCCTCAATCAAATTCGGCAAGCGGGATTTGGAAAGCGCAGCAGATACCCTCGCCCGGCTTGGTTTCGGCATAGCCCCCGACCCGAGATTTTCGCTTCGAGCACCGAAGATTGACGAGCCCGTCGTGATCTTCGAGTTGGACGAGCCGGTCGAAGAGCTTGAGGATGTTTCTCCGGCCTATCGGACCGAACTATTCGAACTCGCGCTGGCGACCTTCGTTGCACATGCCGACAGTAAAATCGTTGAAGCCGAACGCCGAGCCCTCCGCGAAAAGATCGAAGCGAATAGTGGTGTGACTGAAGTCGAAAGAAAGCGGCTCCAAGCCAACCTCGAATGGTATCTCGAAGTTCCGCCAGACATGTCATGGCTGCGCAGCAAGCTGAAAGATGCGGACGCTGAGCATCATCTAGCCCTGCGCGCAGCGGTCGTCGCGATAGCCCACGCTGACAGCGTGATTCAGTCTGAAGAAGTGGCTTGCATTGAGAAGATCTACAAGGCTCTTGGGATCGATGCTGCCCTCGTTTACGCCGACCTGCATGCCGGCGACGTGTCAGACGGCCCGGTCCGCGTCAAAGCCGCAGAGGCGGAGGTGGCAGGCGAACAAATACCGGATGAGCCCAAAGCCAAGACCGCTTCGCTCGATGCAGCGCGTATTGCAGCTATTCGAAATGACACCGAGCGCGTTTCCAGCGTTCTTGGCGAGATTTTTTCGACCGACGAAGACGTGAGCGACGGGGCATCCCCAGCACTTGATGTACCATCGTCAATCGCTGGTCTGGATCCCAAGCACTCAATGCTTGTGGAGCAGATAATCCAGCGCGAACATTGGACTGACGAAGAGTTTAGCGAGCTCGTCAGCAATCAAGGCCTTATGCCATCTGGCGCGCTGGAGGTTATCAACGAATGGGCTTTCGAAAAGTTCGATGAGGCCTTGCTCGATCAATATGATGGATACGACGTGTCGCCGGACATTGCCGAGGCGCTGAAAGCAGATATCGCGAAGGGGGATTGATTCATGTCGAGACTGAAGCCGCGCGAACGCGACGCTATCGTTCAGGCGCTACGCGCGGGGGTTGTTCCCAAGTTGGGGCTTCGGCACATCCAAGTCGGACGAGCCCGTGAGATCGAAGAACTCGTAAAGGACATGGACCGGATCGCTGATGGCGGTTCAGCCATTCGTTTCATCATCGGCGAGTACGGCTCCGGCAAGACCTTCTTTATGAATCTGATCCGGCTTGTCGCACTCGAAAAGGGACTGGTCGTCATGTTTGCCGACCTTGCCCCGGATCGACGCATCCACGCGACCGGCGGGCAAGCACGGGGCCTCTATGCGGAGATGGCGAAGAATCTCGCTACACGAACCAAGCCAGATGGTGGCGCGCTAGCGTCCGTAGTCGAACGATTTGTCAGCCAGGCTCAGCACGATGCTGAGGGCAACGAAAAATCGACCGATGAGATCATTCGCCAACGTCTTTCCCATTTCGAGGAGCTGACGGGCGGCTTCGACTTCGCACAAGTCATCCGCCGGTATTGGGAGGGTCACGAAACTGGCGATGAAGAACTGAAGTCTGCGGCAATCCGCTGGCTTCGGGGGGAATTTGCAACCAAGACCGATGCGCGCAAAGCTCTCGGTGTCCGCACCATCGTCGATGACGCCAGCGTGTACGATCATCTGAAGTTGATGTCAGCATTCGTCTGTGAGGCTGGCTACAAGGGGCTCCTCGTTGGCCTCGATGAAATGGTCAATCTCTACAAGCTGACTTCATCGCAAGCTCGGAACGCAAATTATGAGCAAATCCTTCGAATTTTGAACGATGTGCTTCAAGGGAGCGCAGAGAATCTTGGCTTCCTCATGGGCGGGACCCCGGAATTTCTCATGAATACGCGGCGCGGTCTCTACAGCTACGAGGCTCTCCAATCTCGCCTCGCAGAGAACACCTTCGCGCGTGATGGACTGGTCGATCTTTCTGGGCCGGTCATTCGACTGGCCAGCCTGACACCTGAAGACCTGTTCGTGCTCCTCGCAAACATTCGGGCCGTGATGCAGGGCGATGAGCCAACCTTGCCAGACACTGCCTTGGAAGCGTTCATGGCACACTGCTCGGACAGGATCGGGGAAGCCTATTTCAGAACACCCCGAAACACGGTCACGGCTTTCGTGAATCTCCTCGCAGTGCTCGAGCAGAACCCCGGCGTTGAATGGTCGGACCTCATCGACGAGCTCGATGTGGTCGAGGACTCTGGCGATGACATGAGCGACGTGGATGAGAGCGTTGGCGCTGTCCCTGTGAGTGACGAGCTAACCAGCTTCCGACTGTGAGCACCGCATTCGAAAAGCTGGCTCGACCGATCCAGAAATGGATCCGTCAGCAAGGCTGGAAGGAACTGCGCGACATTCAGGCGCGTGCCACACACGTGCTGATGGACTGCGATCGTGACCTGATTGTCGCCGCCAGCACCGCCGGAGGCAAGACTGAAGCCGCATTTCTCCCGCTGCTATCCCAAGTGTTAGACAACCCAAGTGAGGGTTCTGGGTTCGACATTCTATACGTGGCGCCGCTGAAGGCTCTCATCACTGATCAGGCTCGGCGACTTGAAGACATTTGTCGCGACACTGGCTTATCCATCACCCCGTGGCATGGCGACGTTTCGTCGTCGGTAAAGACCAAGGCTTCCAAACGACCGAGCGGCGTGCTGCTAATCACCCCGGAGTCACTCGAAGCCCTGTTTATTCGGCGCGGGCTGGAAATTCCGCGGCTGTTTGGCGCAACGCGCGCCATCATTCTCGACGAATTGCATTCCGTTTTCGACAGTGAGCGCGGCATTCAGATGCGTTCACTTCTTGCCCGCCTCGAGATTGCTCTCAAGAGACCAATTCGCCGCGTTGGTTTGTCGGCAACGCTCGGTGACATGGCGCTCGCGAAGGCCTATCTTCGGCCCGATAGCCCCGCAAATGTCGAGCAGATCATTGCCAAGGGCGGGTCGGCGGAATTGCAGCTTCAACTCCGCGGCTACGTAGCGGGCGAAAAGGACAGCGAGGGCCCTTCTGCGACCGACGCCATTGCAAAGCATCTCTTCGATCACCTCAGAGGCAGCGATAATCTTGTTTTCGCTGGTTCGCGTCAAGCCGTGGAAATCTACTCGGATCGCCTGCGGACACTATGCGAAAATGAGCACCTCCCGCAGGAGTTCTACCCGCACCACGCGAGCCTGTCGCGCGAGCACCGAGATTTTGTAGAGCGTCGCCTGAAAGAGGGCAACACGCCGACGACTGCGGTCTGTACGTCTACGTTGGAGCTGGGAATCGACATCGGCGATGTAGCTTGTGTCGGCCAGATCGGTGCACCTTACAGTGTGGCCTCACTCAGGCAAAGACTTGGCCGATCAGGGCGACGGGCGGGCAAGCCGGCCATCCTGCGGCAATATGCCATTGAGACTGAGCTTACGCCGACGAGCAATTTTTCGGACCGCCTTCGTCTTGGCTTGCTGCGGGCCATTGCGATGATCGAATTGCTGCTGGAGGGCTGGTGCGAACCGCCACAATCCGAAGCCCTGCACCTGTCTACTCTCGTTCATCAAATCCTCTCGGTTATTGCCGAACGAGGCGGAATACGAGCACAGCAATTGTATGGCCTTCTCTGTCAGACCGGGCCATTCCGCCAGGTCGATACGCGGCAATTTCTGGATGTCTTGCGAGCCCTCGGCCGCGCTGAGATCGGGCTTATTGAGCAAGCCGGTGATGGGCTGCTGCTGCTTGGTCCGAATGGCGAAAAGCTGGTGGAGCACTACAGTTTCTATGCCGTGTTCCAAACACCCGAGGAATACCGGCTGATCTGGGACGGCAAGGAGCTCGGAACACTTCCCATCGACAATATGATCGCACCGGGAATGCTGCTCATTTTTTCAGGGAGGCGGTGGCTAGTCATGGAGGTTCTCGACAGAGATCGTGTCATCATGGTGACACCCGCGAAGGCCGGAGTGCCGCCCCTCTTCGGGGGCGATCCTGGCAATATCCACGACCGCGTAATTGAGCGCATGTTCGACCTATTGGAAAGCCAGAGGCGACCGATTTATCTGGACGCCGAAGCCTCTGTTCTGCTCGAGGAAGCACGGACCAATTATGCTCAAATGCGGTTTGCGCCTGGGCGGATTGCTGACCTCGGCGATGCTGCAGCTGTGCTAGCCACCCGAGCCGGAACTGTTCGAACGACGACGTTGGCGCTGGCGTTACGCGCGCACAGCTTTACAGTGCAGGCATACGACGGGTTTCTAGAAGTGTTTGGTAAGGACGAAAGCCCACCGTTGATCGACGCCTTGTCTGGCCTCGCGGATGGCAATGAAGTGGACCTTTTCGCGCACTCGCCCAACTTGATATTCGAGAAGTTCCATCCTTACCTGACCGAAGATTTGTTGCAGAAGGATGCCATATCTGCTCGCCTTGACGCAGGCACCTTAGCGGATCTCTCGCGCTCCATCCTTGGTTGAACATAGACGAGATGCGCAGGGATATAGTCGCCCAAAGTCTCCGCGACATATTCGCGGCAAATCAAGTCGGCATAACGATCCGTTCTGTGAAATTCAACGCCAAGCCAAGACTGTCTTTGTGGCCAGCATGGCTTGAGCGAGGTCTCGACCATCAGAAAGCCTGCAACTGGCAACGGTACGGCCGTAGCTCTGCCCGTCCGATGAACATCGCATCGCTGGCGCCCGCACGATGATGTGACCACTGTCGCGCTGGCCCTTCGGTCCACCTAGCAAACGAACCAAGGCATCTCTGGCCGCCACTGCAGAGGACGACGGGCATGGGTGCCCTCGCGAGCAGGTCCCATCCATTTCGCGGGCTGCGATGCCGGCGATCCGGATCTTCGGCCCCTCCTTGCACCAGATCGGGCCATCTCCGTCCCAGACGGCAACGGGCGTGCAGACAAAGGTTGCAGCCGATACGAGCGCAAGAAATCCCATTAGTCGTGTCCTGTGCTGGCAGTGGTCAGCTTATGCCGCCTCGCGTCCTTGCTGGTCGCGATTGTCGTTGTCGGGTCGTGCCTTTCGCGATGCTCCCATGGAAAGAAACGCGCACAAACGCTCCTCATCCTCTGCCATCCTGTATTTCAGATCATGGAGCAGGTCGGGCCGCACCGCCTCAAGCTTTGCCTTCAGCTTGCCCGTCCGATCGTCGCGATACAGCGCTTCTCTCGTTCCAAATCTGCGGAGCATGTGGCCGAAAGCGAGAAGCAGCTCAGGGTGCTGGTGGATGAGATGATGGCCTAGCTCAGTAAAGCTTCTGTAGCCGAAGCCAACCGGCTTTCCCGCCCTCGCGCTCTCAATGAGATGGACAATGCGCGTAGCGGTAAGCAAGTCCGGGTATTCACCGTCGAGACCGTATCCCATGGAACGAAGGCGGTCATTGAGGAGAGCCCATGCTTGGTATCGAGGCAGGTCATCGTCATAGCGCGAGGCATCGAGAATGAACCGAAGCACTTGCTCGCGCAGCTCGTTCTCCCGGTCTTCCAGGGCCTGCCTTGCGGCGGCCTCGGCGGCTGCGCTGCTTTCCAATCGGGCTGCCCTAAGTTCTTCGCCGAGCCTTGCGGCCTCCTGGGCATAGTCGAATACGACAATGGTCTGGCTGTTCACATCAACCATGACCTCATCCCACCGGACCATTCGCTCAACCCACTCATCGACGATGTCATCGCCCTGAATGAACGGTTTGCGGTACCAGCATGTCATGATGAAGGCCCCTGCCGCCTCGGACGCTGCTGCCGTGGTTTCATCGACAACGAAGATATTGGAGTTGTTCCCGAAGAGGATGTCGTCAACGGTCATGCGACGATAGCTCGGATGGAAGTACGGCAATACCCAGACGAGCGCAGCCCCTTCGGCACGATAGAACTCCTTCCGGCTCAGCACGACGTCCATGAAGGTTGTGCTCAGCTGCACCTCAAAGGCCAGTCTGTGGGTGTCTGTCCGCGCCGAAACGTCAGGTCGGCGGAGGCCGCAGAGACCTTCGCTCGCTCTCCAGGTCCTTTCTGCGGCCACATCCTTGAACCGTGGATCGGCCGAGAGGCTCCGCAGAAGAAGTGCCTTGACCCGCTTGTGCGCCCCGCTCTCTTGAGCACCGCGGTACTTCATGGCCCTGATATCGGCTTCGCTCAGCTCCGTTCGCGTGACAGCGGGGCACGAGCCATCTTCATGGCGATGCCGGAAGAAGAACCGCTTGGTCGTGCTGCACGCCAGATAAACCGGAACACCGCACGTCGCGCACACCAGGCGTGCGTCGTCACGTTTGACGAGCGCCTTAAGTCTTTGGCGTAGCAGAATTGCGCGCTCATACCGGAATGCCCGGATCAACCGGCGGACATTTAGCACATGGCCAGTTCTCGGGTTCCTGACAGCGTCAATCTCGGGCCTTGTCACCGCCGATGCCCATGCCAGCGGATCGACGGTCGTGTTTCCAACCATGGCCATTTCCTTTCCTTGTGGCAGCAGACTCCCTTCGCCCGGGAGGGCTAACAGCGTTCCAATCGCGCGCCCGCCTGTTTGAGCCCCCAGCGTCGCTCGACATAGAATTCGAGTGACTTGCGGACCTCGAAGCTCAGAGCTTCCTGCGTGAACCCATATTCCAACCGGACAGCGGCCTGCTGCTCTTCTGTAAGGCTGCTCAGCGGCCGAAGCCGGACTTCGACGAACTCTTCCCAGTCAGCATCGCGCGGAAGGTCTTCGCCGACCGGTGCCACATGGAAGGTGCTGTCGGGATGGACCCTGACCGGAACATAATCGCGCCATTCGCGGTGGTGGAAACTCCACGCCCGAACGTGCAGGCGCTCGCCGTCGGAGGCAAAATGCGCCGGTGCGATCCATTGGTTCTGACGCAGCCCACTCGACATCGACACATAGCCGATCTCGATCTTCTGCCGCTGCTCGACCGCCTGCCATAGGCGACGCATCACAAATGGGGGGCACTGCCGGGCCGGTGATGGAAGAACAGAAAGGCTGCTCGATGCGGGATGGCCGACAAACTCATCCGGCGAGCCTGCATCCTCCACAAAAGGCAGGCCGCGATGGTGGGGGTTGGCAACATAACACTTTCGGACCGTGTCGTAGCAAGGCTTCGGCTCTGCAACCCGGTCGAGATATTCCCTCAGATCGATTGCCGCTTGCGGAGACGAGATCCCGAAACGCTCGATCAGGTCCTTGCGGTTCACCTGCCCGCGCCAAGTCAGGCACCGGTCGAGATAGACCAGGCGGGCGAGCATTGCCGGCTTGAGTGCAGGATCGTCCATGTCCGAACCCTACTTGACGAGCTACCGCACGTCTATATAAATTTTATATGCACTTGGATTCGAGGACAGAATAATGCGCATCTTGCACACCAGCGACTGGCATCTGGGCCGCCAATTTCATGGCCTGTCCCTCGATGAAGACCATGACCACATTCTCGTCCAGATCCTCGCGGTGATCGATGATGAACGCCCCGATGTCGTGATCATCGCCGGCGATGTTTTTGACCGGGCAAACCCGCCCCAAAGCGCGATAACCCGCCTCTCGCAGTTCCTCACAACGGTGCGGGCAGCATCCGATGCAGCGATCGTTATCATCGCGGGCAACCACGATTCCGCCGCACAGATCGGTGCGATGGGCGTTCTTGCCGATGGCGGCGCGGCGATCGTGCGCGGACCATTGGATGAAGATGAGCGACCGCTCGTGGTTTCCGATGCGCATGGGCCCGTGGCCATTTCCGCCCTGCCCTTTGCCTTCGAATACGCCGCCCGCCTGTGTTTCGACGACGACGGCATCGGCTGCCCTGCAGATGTCATCCGGGCCCAGCTTGCCAGCGCTCGCAAGCACGTGGCCGAGGGAATGCGTTGGGTTGTCGTGGCCCATGCCTTTGTCGACGGCGCAGCAACCAGCGAAAGCGAACGTCCGCTCACGCGCATGGTCGGTGGGATTGAGACCGTCTCGGCGGCTGCCTTTGAGGGCGCACACTATGTGGCCCTTGGGCACCTTCACCGCCCGCAACCGGTGGGACTGGATCACATCCGTTATTCCGGCGCACCTTTGGCATTCGGATTCGATGAGGAAGGTCAGCAGAAGTCGGTCAGCCTGATCGACCTTGCGGCCGACGGCACTGTCACGGTGACCGAAGTGCCGCTGCGGCCGCTGCGTCAGGTCAGAACCATCCGAGGCAAGCTGCTCGAGCTGCTCGCGGCCGCGGAAGTGTCCAATGACATCGTCCGCGTCGTTCTCACGGACGACACCCCGCAGATCGACCCGATGAAAAGGATCAGGGCCGTGTACCCCAATGCGGTCCAGCTCGCTTACGAACGCAACGAGCGACCAGTTGAGCTGCGCCTCGAAGAGCAGCGCGCGGCGATTGATGACCCGCAGACGCTCTCCTCCGCATTCCTCGAGTTCATCCGTGGTGAGCCCCTGTCGGATGCGGAGGGGCAGATTGTGGCCTCCGCGCTGCAATCCTTCGCTACGATGGAGGAAGAAGCATGAGGCCGATCAAGCTCACCCTCAGCGCTTTCGGTCCCTATGGCGGCGCGGAGACGATTGATTTCCGCGAAGCGACGGATGCCGGCCTTTTCGGGATTTACGGTCCAACCGGATCAGGCAAGTCGTCGATCTTCAGCGCGATTTCTTTCGCCCTGTTTGGCGAGGGGGCCAAGGAGGAGCAAGGCATCGGTACGATGCGCTCTGACTTTGCGCCTGAGGATCTGCTGACCGAGGTGAGCCTGCAATTCGAACTGGGCTCCAAGCGATATTATGTCAGGCGTCAACCTGACCAGGCACGGCCGAAGGCGCGAGGCGAGGGTCACACCATGCAGCCACACGCTGCCTGGCTGTTCGACGTATCGGACGTCGCCATCGATGATGTCGGTCCGGATAACTCGGGCGTTCCGATCGCAGAAAAGAAGGTCGGCGCCGTCCTCAGCCACGTCGAAGGTCTTCTCGGCTATGGCGCACAACAGTTCCGCCAGATTGTCCTGTTGCCGCAAGGGAGGTTCGAGCGTTTCCTGGTGTCGAACAGCAAGGACCGGCTCGAGATTCTGCGGGAGCTGTTCGACGTCTCTCTGTACCGCCGGCTCACCGAAAAGCTCAAAGCCGATGCCGCGAACATCAGGCGCGAGATCGAAGATGGCTATCGCTTACACGCAAGCCGCCTTCAAACCGAGGGTTTCAACAGCTCGGACGAACTCACCGACGGCATCGCCTCGGCACTTGAACGGTACGAATTTGCCCAGCTGGCAGTCTCGGAGACAGCGGCCGTCCTCGCCTTGGCCAACAAAAACTATGCGGCCGCTGAAGAGCAGGAAAAGCGCTTTGTCGAGGTTGAGGCTGCGTCCGCTGCACTCAAGCAGCTCGAGGGACAGGGCCAGACTTTCGAGGCGATGCGGACCCGCAGATCCCGGGCGGAGCTGGCGCGGCGCATATCGGACCTCGACGCCAGCGTTGCCGATGCCCAGAGGCGCAACCGCTCAGCGATTGAAGCACACGCCGTCGCGGAAGCGGCAGCCCAAGAGGCAAGCGATGCACTTTCCGCGGCGAGTGCGACCCTGCGCGATCTCCGCTCCCGCGATCATGAGATCGAAGACATCGCGCGCAAGATCGACCAGCTGAACCGCCACAAGCAAGTTCTGGTGGATGCCGCCGAGCGTCTGGCTGGCCTTGAAGCCGCCGAGGCAGGGCTGGAACAAGCAAAACAGGCTCACTCTCAAGCCGCCGACGCTGAGGCACAGGCTGCTAATCTCTACGAAGAGAAGGAGGCGGCGCTCGCGGCAGCCCAAGCCAATGGTCTTGAGCGACAGAGGCTGAACGCAACTCGCGATGGTTTGAAGAGCGAAGTAGATGCAGCACAGGCCTTCGCAAAGGCGGCGGAAGATTTGGAATTGTCGCAGGAAGCCTGCGAGAAGGCATCAAAAATCGCCCGCGACGCACAGGCCCGCCATACCGAAGCGGTCGCTGTAGCCGAGATGCACGAGCGCGCCTTCCTTGCAGCCCAGGCCAGCGTCCTTGCCCAGCGATTGCAGGACGGGCACCCCTGCCCGGTTTGCGGCGCCAGCGACCACCCCGATCCGGCGCATGATTCAGGCGATGCTGGCGCACTCGAGAAGGCGTGGCGCAATGCTCAGGGCGCTGCGCTTGCCGCTTCAAAGGCTGATCGCGAGGCCCAGGCTGCCGCCAGCTCGGCCCGTGCCACGCTAGATGCGAAACGTGCCGTTCTGGACGGGCTCATGGAGCCAAAGCGCGACGTGAGCGAGATCGATGGCGATCTGCAACACGTCCTTGGCCAGATCAGCGGTTTGGGTCCGGACGTCGATATCGGCCTTCTCACCGAGGAACTGGATGGCGCACGCAAGCGCAAGCTGGAAGCGACGGCGGCCCTCCAACAGGCTCGAGACGCGCTCGGTAAGGCAACGACTGCAGAGGCACTGGCCCGGCAGGCGTATGACGAGAAGATTGCATCGGTCCCCGAGAACCTGCGCCAGCAAGACACTCTGCAGACCACAATCGATACCGCCAGCGCAGACGTGAGCAGCCGGAAGCAGGCTCTTGCCGATGCCGACGCGAGGCAGCGCGAGCTCGATGCCATTGCGATCAAGGCAGCAGCCGCACTGCAAAGCGCTTCGACCGCAGTCAGCGAAACCGGCATCGATCTCGCCGCAAAGCGATCAGCATTTGAAGCCCGCCTTACCGAGCTTGGGATCGCCGAGGCAGACTATCGCGCGGCGATCCCCGACATTGCCGAGATCCCTGCACTGGAGCAGGCAATCGCGGGTTTTGACACGGCCCTTGTTGAAGCCCGCGCGCGGGAAACGATGGCAAGAAACGCGGTCGGCAACGCGCAGCGGCAAAGCCTCGAACCCTACCGTCTGAGCTGCGCGCAGGCACAGGCCGCCGCCGACGAGGCAGTGAAGCAGAGCGCTGCTGCTCAGCAGAAACACCAATCGCTTGTCGAGCTGCAGACCAGTCTGGCAGATCAGCTTGAGAGCCTTCAGGCCCTGGAGCAGTCCTCCGGCGCGCTGCGGGGAATTGCGGAAGCCTTCGACGGTCAGAACGAGATGAGGACCAGTCTCGAGACATTCGCCATCGGTGCGATGTTCGATCAGGTTCTCGAAGCAGCGAACCTGCGCCTCGATCCCATGACCAGTGGCCGGTATCGCTTTGAGCGCGACAACGTTAGCGTTGGCGGCCGATCCAAGAGAGGACTGGACGTTCGCGTCCATGATATCGAGACCGGCCGCGCTCGCGAGATCATCACGCTTTCGGGCGGCGAGACCTTCATCGCAGCCTTGTCCCTAGCACTCGGACTGTCCGACATCGTCGAAATGACAAACGGCGCCATCAGGCTCGACACTATTTTCATCGATGAAGGCTTCGGCAGTCTAGACACCGATAACGACGCCGGCACACTCGATCAGGTCCTGCAGGTGCTTCAGAGTATCGTGGGCGAACGGCGCGCTGTGGGGCTCATCTCTCACGTGCCGTTGGTGCAACAGGCTGTTCCCAATGGATTTACTGTGCACAAAGGTGCCAATGGAAGCCAGATCGAAGTAAGGTCGGTATGAAGCCGTAAGGTGAGCCCTTGCTCACTGCGACGGGAATAAATGGAAGAAGCAGGGGCAAATATGACCACAGCGCGACTGTTCGATCTGAACATCGAGAAGATCCTAGAAGCTTGGGAGAGCGCGCATGCGGTCCGTGAACTGATTGCCAATGCGATCGACGAACAACAATTGACCGACACCCCCGACATCGAGGTCTTCAAGACCGAACATGGCGACTGGATGATCCGCGATTTCGGACGCGGGCTCCGATACGAGCACTTCACACAGAATGAAAAGGCCGAGAAGCTCCAGAATGCCGGGAAAGTCATTGGTAAGTTTGGGGTCGGCCTGAAGGATGCGATGGCAACCCTCCATCGCAATGGTGTCGCCGTGATCATTCGGTCCGCCCACGGCGAGATCACGCTAGCCCAGATAGCCAAGCGTGACTTCGATGATGTGGTCACTCTTCATGCCGCGGTTCAGCCATCACCTGATCCGTCGATGGTTGGCACCACAATTCTTCTACGTGGGCTGAGCGATGAGCAGATGGAGAAGGCAAAAAGTTTCTTCCTTCGATTTTCCGAGGAGGAAGTGCTCGAATCAACGCGCATCGGCGAGGTTCTTCGACGGAAGCCGAATGTGTCGGCACGGATCTATGTAGCTGGCCTTTTGGTGGCCGAAGAGGAGAACTTCGCGTTCTCCTATAACATCACAGCCCTCACTGAGCCGATGCGCAAAGCACTCAATCGTGAGCGAACCAACGTAGGCCGCACAGCCTACTCTGATCGCGTGAAGCAGATGCTGCTCAATGCGACCACAGCGGAAATCGGTTCGGAGCTTGCTGACCAGTTGCAGGCATTACAATCAGGCCTCGGCAGCGACGAAGTTCGATGGAAGGAGGTGGCAATTCACGCCGTTCGGATCCTCAGCGGCAGCGGCAAATACCTATTTGTCACCGCCGATCAATTGATGACCAATTCGTCCTCGGTGGATCATGCCCGGAACGATGGCATCAAGATCATCACGATACCCGACAGCATTCAGAGAGACGTTGTCGGCATGACGGATCTCAGCGGTGAGCCGATCCGTGATCTCGGCCAATATCAGACAGAGTGGAACGATAGCTTCGTATTTGATTTCGTGGAGCCCAGCTCTCTTTCAGCTGCAGAGCGAGCGGTTTTTGAGAAGGTGGAGGACATCGTCGCGCTTGTTGGCGGATTGCCCCAAAATGTGCAGTCGGTTCGCGTGAGCAATACGATGCGGGTGGAACTTGCGACGGGCAGCGATGCTCTGGGACTATGGGATGGCTCTACCCAGTCGATCGTCATCCGTCGCGACCAGCTCTCTTCGGTTTCGAGTTTTGCGGGCACACTGCTTCATGAGATCGTCCACGCCCGCACCGGGTTCGACGATGTCACGCGAGATTTTGAGAACGCGCTTACAGATGTGATCGGTCAAACGGCTGCAACGGCAATTGCATCCGTTCGAAGGCCGAAGTCGCTTCTCACCGGTCTGTTTGGCCGTGCTTGAGCTGAGCACGACGCAACCGATGCCAATGTTTGTCGGTCATTGCTGGAGGAGCTTGCGGGTGATGATCATAGTTTGATGACGGTGCCTGCTGGCCACCGTGCCCGACGACGTCTTCCTTAGCGGGCAGGATACAGCGGCAGCCTCATCCTGTTGTAAATATCGGCAATGGCCTCGTAAGCTATTGTTCGTTCATGTGGAAGGACAACTGGCTTCATGGGCAGATATCTCTAGATCACTAATATTCGCAACGCAGCGAGAGCCTGCGGGGTCTGCGTATACAAAAAGGGGCAATCCGTGAGCGGAACAATCTCGGCAGATGCACTTGGGCGCCTACGCGCTGCAAAAGCGGCAATGCAGAAGGACGGTGATATCCGAGAGATTCTCGAGTCGCGGGATAGCGTCGTCGATCGCTATGGCCCGCAATTCCAGCCTGGCCAAATCGAACAGATCGACGAGAAGGTATTGCGCTCCTTTCTTCTTATAGAGAACAACAAGCATTGGTCTGGGCTCTTTCGGCAGAGCAACCGTATTTGTGCTGACATGACCGCAACTCGGGCCGCACTCGCAGCGTTGGTCGATGAAAGCCGGCCGATCGAGGAACGAACCCGGCCTGCGACCGAGATAAAGGGTCTAGGCAAAGGGATCATCACAGCGATCCTTCTCGTAGCATACCCAAACAAGTATGGTGTCTGGAACAATACGTCGGAGAGCGGGCTGATCGACCTTGATCTGATGCCTGATTGGCCGCGCGGAGCGAGCTTTGGCGTACGCTATGCCGCAATTAATGGCGTTCTGAACGAACTCGCCAGAGAACTTGAGGTCGACCTTTGGACGCTCGACACCATTTGGTGGTATCTGTCAGGCGATAAGGAAGAGACCGAGGTCGACTCTGAAACCCCACTGACCGCTGATTCCCCAACAGGACAAGTTGCAGCCCGCTTCGCGATCGAGCGGCATCTGCATGACTACCTCTTCGACAATTGGTCTCAGCTCGAACTGTCCAGGGACTGGGATATCTACGTTCGAGACGGGGAGCCGGACGCAGGATACGAGTTTCCGACTCCGATCGGACGGATCGACCTTTTGGCTAAGCACAAGCACGAGTCGAAATGGCTCGTGATCGAGCTTAAGCGCGACAAGTCGTCGGACGCAGTAGTAGGGCAGATACTGCGCTACATCGGATGGATAAGCGCTCACCTCGCTCAGTCAGGCGAGACCGTGGAGGGGCTGGTCATCGCCGCGCGGGGCGAAGACAAGCTCCACTATGCGCTTAGCGCGGTGCCCTCCGTCTCGTTCAAAAGCTACGAAGTGGAGTTTCGGCTGAAAGACGGCCCCTCGTTCGATGAGTTCTCGCGCCCCTAATCGGTTTTGCTTACGGAAAGCTTGCGGATGAGGTGAAGCGCAGATTGAAACATGTCTTGGCAGTGGTCAGGTATCCAGCCTCGCGGCTTTGCTGATCGCAACTTTCGCAGACAACAGTAAGGTCTGCCTAAGAGGGCAATCGGTAGCGGTTTCGCAGTACGGTACAAGGAACTAGCAAGATGCGAAGCGGTCTATAGTCGACAAGGTGGCTCGACAGTTCGCGGATTATCGGCCTAGATTTGAATCAGTTTTCAGCGGGAGCTTTGATGGGGCATTACGAGGATTTCAAGCGCTTGCTCGCCGCCATTGAAGCATATCGGAGGGATGCTAGCATTCCGGTCGAAGCTGAACAGATCGACGCAGCTTGCGAACGAATTCTGACCCATGATCCCTTTGATGAAACCGCCATTGAATGGAAACGGATTGCTGAATTGGTGAAGGAGCTCAACGGGGGCGATTGGCCGCCGACCGGTTGATGATCCACCCTTCGCTGCTATCCTCCGGCAATGCCCAACGGAATCGACCAACTCTATCGGACCGCGATCGAGAAGCTCGCCAAAAGCGCTGATGCCGATATCGAGCATCTCCGCCGCGCAGTGATCAGGGGCGACGGTGTACCCCTTGAGCCCGACCCACGCCTTCTCGCCGAGGCGTCCGGTAAAGGCGCGGATTGGGGGGAATATGCGTTTGGGGAACTCCGCGCATTTGGCTTCATTGTGGCGGATGTGGCTAGGTTTGTTTGGTATCGGCCGACGAAGAACGAAATGTGGGAGCGGCAGGCGGTTCTAGCCGGGATCGAGGCTA
>Ga0209542_10004912_pt1 | contig 27132 bp, 30 predicted proteins | sample RifCSPhighO2_01_FD_184028 | JGI IMG/M metagenome (GOLD analysis project Ga0209542, IMG submission 184028) | Soil microbial communities from Rifle, Colorado - Rifle CSP2_plank highO2_0.1 (SPAdes) (version 2) | ecosystem: Environmental > Terrestrial > Deep subsurface > Rock core/Sediment ...
GCTTGCTCCCCGGATTCTTGCCCTTGTATGGATCCTCCAAAAGTTTGTAAATGGATTGTACAGGAACTTTGGCCCCGGTACAACGGGTTTTCCGAAAAGTGAAGGGGAGTCCCTCATGTATCAGATTTTGCAGGATCTTGGGCGGTTCATCTGTTGGTTCCTGGACGAAGGTGAGATTTCCTTAGACAGCTTATCTTCAGCGTTGGAGCGCTATCGTCGGCTCTTGCAGATCACCAAGTGGTACATCTATAAAGGTCCGGGAACGGACTACGTCACCCTTTGGGCTTCAGAGACTGCAGTTCTGGCTAAGAAAGATGAGGATGCAATGGGCGAGGCCAGATGCGCTGATGCGTTATTTATGGCAGGCGCGGTGAAGTTCGGGGCGTTTCGTCTCAATCTTCACGAGACGAACCCAGACGCGTCCCTCTCGCCTGTCTACATTGACATGCGGGTTATACGTTCCCATCCTGAAGAACGCCGCATCGTGGCGGATGAGTACGAAAAGCTCATCCGCAACATTCCCTTTGACGTTCTTGCGGATGTGCCAACGGCGGTAACGCCTTTCGTGGCTATGCTTGCCGACCGGCTCGGGGTTCCTATGGTGACCCCGCGCGGCAACGAGAAAACCCACGGTTCGGGAGCCACGATTGACGGGGCGTTCCAGCCCGGCCAGCGTGCTCTCGTTATCGACGACCTCATCACGAGCGCCGACAGCAAGCTGGAAGCCATCCGTACCCTTGAGGCAGGCGGGCTGGTAGTTACAGATGTTGTGGTGCTTATTGATCGCCAACAAGGAGGTGTAGAACGCCTCCAAGAGGCAGGATATAAGGTCCATGTGAAGTACCTCATCTCCAAACTCCTCCACTACTATATGGAGACGGGGCGCTTAGAGCAGGAAAAGGGGCAACAGGTATTCAAATATCTCGGCCTTTAACGCCTTTGCCCGGGCGCACACAATAGCCGCTGGACTTGTTTCAGCGGCTTTTTCATACCCCAAAACTGGGGATAACTGGGGGTTGACCCCGTTAAAGGCACCATTGTTCTTTGTTTTTAGCTTTATTGGGGGGTATTTACCCCTGTGGAAAAACGGCCTCTAACGGGGTTGATTTTCCCTTTATTTTAAGGTAGAATAAAAGGGTAATGAATATAGAAATTGCCTCACAAAAAGAGGCGGAAATTCAAAGAAACCTTGAAAAAAGAGGGGACCCCGAAGCAAAAAGAATGCTTCGCTTTTTGCGTATGCCGGACTTGTCCCGAGACCCGGAAAGTCCTTTGGCAGAACTCGTCTCGCGCATTCTCAAGGTTCCACGCTTTGCTGACTTTGACATCATTGAAGTGCCAGAGATTGTTCCAGCAAACATCAGTTTTGACCTGTTTAATTTTTCCAAAGACCACCCGGCGCGCAGCGCGTCTGACACCTACTTTATTAAAGACCAGGTCTTAAGAACCCATACCACTATCATGTGGTACTACTACCTCCAGCAGCCCGCCATTAAAGAGAAAGTTAAAAACAAACTTCCGGTGGGTTCGCTTTGTTTTGGCAAGGTGTACCGCAAAGATGAGATAGACAGAAAGCACATGAACGTGTTCCACCAAATGGACGGCTGGTATCTGGTGCCAAAAAGCAGGAAAATCATTACCACCGAGGACTTGAAGGATGTGCTGGCCGAAATTGCCAGGGCCATATACGGGCAAGATATTCAGTATCGTTTTAACAAAGATGATTTCCCGTATACTGACCCAAGTATTGAGATGGAGATAGAAAGGGGCGGCAGATGGATAGAGGTTTTGGGTTCTGGCGTGGTTCGGTCCGTGGTGCTAAAGAACCTGGGTGTTGACCCTGATGTGTACAACGGTTGGGCTTTTGGTTTTGGACTGGAACGTTTAGCTCTCTTGAGTATGGATCTTCCCGACATTCGTCTTCTGTGGTCGGAAGACCCCCGAGTGAAAAAGCAGCTGAAGCTCGGCAAAACCTATGTTCCCGTGAGTAAGTATCCTGCGATTACCCGGGACATTTCATTTGTTGTTGGTAAAGATTTCGTTCCCAACAACTATTTTGACCTCATCCGCGATATTGAAGGCGACTTAGTTGAGGAGGTTCGGCTGATTGACAAATATGAAGACGCAGAAAAGTTTGGTCCAGACAGGGTGAGCTACACCTACCGGGTTGTGTACCGGAGCAATGAGAGAACTCTGGCGAACAAAGAAGTTGACGCGCTTCAGGATGAAATTTATAAACAAACAGCCAACCAGTTTGGCGCGCAACTTCGTTAGCGATACTATATGGCATCAAAACAAAAACAATCATCTAACTACACCGCGAAAGACATCCAGGTTTTAGAGGGCTTGGAACCGGTCAGGAAGCGCCCCGCAATGTACATTGGTTCCACGGGGCTTGACGGCCTGCATCATCTGGTTTGGGAAACCTTGGATAATTCAATCGACGAAGCAATGGCTGGGTACGCAAAGCATATTGAGGTTTCTTTGCTGCCTGGCAACCGCGTTCAGGTTATTGATGACGGCAGGGGCATTCCCGTGGAGAAACACCCCCAGACCAAGAAATCAACCTTAGAGACCGTTATGACCATTCTGCACGCGGGGGGAAAGTTTGGGGGAAAGGCGTATCAGGTTTCGGGAGGTCTGCACGGAGTTGGCATATCCGTGGTCAACGCCCTGTCCATCTATCTAAAGGCAGAGGTGTGCCGCGACGGAGTTCACTACCAGCAGGAATATTCCCGGGGAAAACCCAAAGGCCAGGTTAAAAAAGTAGGCAGGTGCAAGGGTTCTGGCACCCGCGTTCTCTTTGAGCCCGATGGAGATATTTTCAAAGAGATTCACTTTGACCAAAAGCGCATTCTGAACCATTTGCGACAGCAGGCGTACCTTACCTCGGGTACGGAGATTGCCTTTGTGGACGCACAGGAGAAGGAAAAGGACTCCTACACCTTTTATTTTGAGGGCGGCTTGGCTTCCTACGTCCCGTATCTTGTTAAAGGCAGAACTCCCAAGCATGAAAACGTCTTTTACGTGAGAGGCGAGAAAGAAGGCATGGTAGCAGAGATTGCTTTTCAGTACACGCAAGAGTTTGAAACCATGGAAGAAAGCTTTGCCAACAACATCTATACCCCGGAAGGAGGAACCCACCTCACAGGATTCCGTTCCGCCCTTACCAGAACCCTTAATGATTACGCCAAGAAAAACAATTTTATCAAGGGCGAGGAAGCTCTTACGGGAGAGGATGTGCGGGAGGGCCTGACGGCGGTGATTTCAATGAAAATCAGGGAGCCGCAGTTTGAGGGGCAAACCAAGGCAAGGCTGGGAAACCCGGAGGCAAAGAACGTGGCGGAGAGCGTTACGGCAGAAGCCCTAACCGATTATTTGGAACGCAATCCGCTTGATGCCCGCTCCATCATTGAAAAGTGCATCATTTCCTCCAAGGCAAGGATGGCGGCCAAGGCGGCCCGCCAGACCGTGCTGCGAAAGGGAGTTCTTGAGGGCTTGGCGCTGCCGGGAAAGCTTGCCGATTGTTCGTCTAAAGATCCAGAGGAATCAGAGCTCTATATCGTGGAAGGGGAGTCAGCAGGAGGAAGCACCAAACAGGCCAGGGACCGCAGGTTTCAGGCGGTACTGCCTTTGCGGGGAAAGATTTTGAACGTGGAGCGCGCTCGTTTAGACAAAATTCTTTCCTCAAAAGAGATTCGCTCTTTGGTGATTGCCATAGGAGCCGCCATTGCAGAGGACTTTGACATTGAAAAGACAAGATATCACCGAATTATTATTTTAAGCGATGCTGATGTTGACGGTTCGCACATCAGAACTCTTTTGCTCACTTTGCTGTACCGGTATTTTCGGCCTTTGATAGAGCGTGGATACTTGTATGTTGGTCAGCCTCCCTTGTACAAAATTCAGACCGGCAAAACCATCCAATATGCCTACACCGAGCAAGAAAAAGACAAGATTATAGCGGGCCTGCAGAAAGAAGCAAAGAAAGGCCCAGTTCCCAATATCCAGCGCTACAAAGGACTGGGGGAAATGAATCCAGGGGAACTTTGGGAGACAACCATAGATCCGGCAAGGCGCGTTCTCTTGCAGATAACCGTAGAAAACGCACGGGAGGCAGACAAGATATTTGATGTTTTGATGGGAGACGAGGTTGCCCCGAGAAAGAAGTTCATTCAGACCTACGCCAAGTCCGTAAAGAATTTGGATATATAATCCAAATTCATGGGACATCTTGACATTTAGCAGATTTGCCAGTATAGTTGAACCCTATGGCGCTGAACAATCCATTTTCAAAGGCCGGGACCTTTCTTAAGGAATCTCGGGGAGAGGCCAAAAAGGTGGACTGGCCCACCAGGCAGAAAACCCTGCAGAACACCATTGTGGTCATTGTGTTTTCGGTTGCCGTTGCCATATTCCTAAGCGCCTTTGACCTTTTGTTTGGTAGCCTCCTGGAACGTTTTATCCTTTGACCCATGCCAAAACAGCAAACAGCAACAGAACGGAATTGGTATGTCATTCATACCTATTCTGGCTATGAAGACGCCGTGGCGCGCTCTCTCAAGCAACGGATTGAGTCCTTGGACATGGAGGACAAGATCTTTCAGGTTTTGGTGCCAAAGGAAAAAAAGATTAAGATAAAAGGAGGAAAGCGCCGAGTTGTGGAAGAGAAAATCTACCCCGGGTACGTGCTGGTGGAAATGATTGTGACCGACGATTCCTGGTATGTGGTCCGCAACACCCCCAATGTTACGGGGTTTGTAGGTTCAGGGACTACCCCGCTGCCCGTATCCAAGCAAGAGATTGACTACCTGAAGTCGCGCATGGCAGAGGAAGCTCCCCAATATGATATAAGCATGGTTGTGGGGAACGCGGTAAAAATCATTGACGGCCCCTTCAAGGATTTTGACGGCAAGGTTTCCGAGGTAGACCAGGAGCGTGGCAAGATCAAGGTGCTGGTGAATATGTTCGGCCGCGACACTCCCGTGGAGCTGGATTCCCTCCAAATTCAAAAACTCTAATGGCAAAAAAAGTAAAAGCGGTAGTAAAATTGCATATTAAAGCGGGGGAGGCAACTCCTGCGCCTCCCGTGGGTCCTGCGCTTGCTCCCCATGGCTTGAACATGAGTGAGTTTTGTTCCAGGTTTAATGAAGCTACCAAAGCATTGAAGGGTTTTAAAATCCCGGTTGATATTACCGTATATGTGGACAGAAGCTATGAGTTCAAACTTCATCAGCCTCCTGCTGCGCAACTTATCAAAAAAGCTCTTGGTATTGAAAAGGGTTCTGGAGAACCCAACAAGATAAAGGTGGCAAGGATTTTCCGCAGCCAGCTTGAAGAGATTGCAAAACAGAAGATGTCAGACCTCAATACCGACAATCTTGAAGCAGCCCAGAAAACGATTGAGGGAACCGCGAAATCCCTTGGCATAGAAATAATCTCATAGTACGTACTGTGATACTTTCTGACCGGGACATCAAAAAGGTGATTGCAGAAGGCAGGGTGCAAATCTATCCTGCGCCGAACTTCCAAGAGCAACTCGGTCCTTGCTCCCTGGACTTGCATCTTGGTAACGTTTTTAAGGTGTTTAAACCCTCCCAGTACCCTTACCTTGATTTGAAAAGACCGGTGAATATTGAAGATATTATGGAGGAAATCACAACCGGAGAAGACGAGAGCCCCTTCATTCTGCAACCAAAGGATTTTGTCTTGGCAGTTACCAAAGAAAACTTTACCCTGCCAGCAGACCTCATGGCTCGTCTGGACGGAAGAAGCTCTTTGGGGCGTCTAGGAATCGTTGTGCACTCCACTGCGGCCCGATTTGACCCGGGCTGGTCAGGGAAAGCCGTCATGGAACTGGGAAACCTTGGAATAATGCCGGTGGTACTGTATACAGGAATGAGGGTCTGTGCACTCACATTTGAGACACTCTCCAGTCCAGCTCAAGAATCATACGCAAAGAGCGCAAAACGCAAATATGCCGGACAGGAAAAACCCCAGGCAAGCAAGATAAACAAGGAGTTTGGGAGTTAGAATCCTCCTACCACCGTGATTTCGCCCTTGATGGGCGGGTGGGGATTGTAATTCTCAAGAGAAAAATCGTCAAAGACAAAGTCGTCGATATTTTTTTTGTTGGGGCTGATTTTCACCGTGGGAAAAGGCCGGGGTTCCCGTTTGAGTTGCTCTTGCACCTGTTTATAGTGGTTGCTGTAAATATGGGCGTCACCTAATATATGTACGAACTCTCCTGGTTTGTATCCAGCCACCTGCGCAATAATCAGGTTTAACAAGGCGTAGCTTGCAATATTGAAAGGAACGCCAAGAAACATATCGCACGATCTTTGGTACAAAAGCAGATCCAGCTTCTCTTTGTTCGTTACCCTGAAATGAAACATGGTGTGGCAGGGAGCAATAGCCATTGATTGTCCAGGAAGAGCCATTTCATAGATATATTCTGGATTCCATGCAGAAACAATGTAATGTTTTCTGTCCGGGTGAGATTGGAGTTTTTGAATAGCCCATGCAAGCTGGTCTATTTCCCGGCCGTCCGCGGCTTTCCATCTTCTCCATTGACGACCGTACACAGGCCCCAGTTCACCCCATTGTTTGGCAAATGCAGAATCTGCCTTGATTTTGGTTATAAATTCTTCTTGGGTTATTGGTGGGACCTTTTCTGCCTCCGATGCCTTCTTATAGGGCTTGTATGCCCATTCATCCCAGATGTGCACGTCATTATCAACAAGATATTTGATATTGGAATCGCCCTTCAGGAACCAAAGGAGTTCGTGGAGTATCCCTCGAAAAAACACTTTTTTTGTGGTAAGAAGGGGAAATCCCTGTGAGAGGTCAAATCTCATGATTCTGCCAAACACCGATTTTAACTCAATGCCCGTGTTGAACTCGTGCTTGATTACCCCAGTTTCAAGGATATCTTTGAGCACATTAAGATATTGGTATTCAGGGTGCATTATGCTACTATACCAGAGAGAAAAACTCTTTGCAAGTTTGTCCCATGACTACGTTTATCATAGCAGCTTTGAGCGCAGACGGCTTTATCGCAAAAAATTCAGCCCATCTGGCTGACTGGACAAGCAGGGAAGACAAACGTTTTTTTGTTGAGCTCACCAAAAAGGCAGGGGTCGTTATCATGGGACAGAATACCTATGAGACCATCGGGCGCCCTTTGCCTGACAGGTTGAACATCGTCTATTCCAGAGACAAGCAGTATAAGGGCGTAGAAGTGACGCAGAAAGACCCCAAAGAACTCCTTTCAGACCTTGAACAGCGTGGATACAAAGAAGTTGCCATTTGCGGGGGAGCTACCATCTATACTATGTTTATGGAGCAAGGATTGGTGGATAAATTGTATCTTAGCGTCGAACCCGCTGTATTTGGAAAGGGAATGACGCTTTTCAACAAAGAGCTTGATGGAAAACTTGAGTTGGCATCAATAAAGAAATTGGGAGAGCAGACCGTACTCCTGGAATATAATGTTTTAAGGTGATTCTCCTTGCTCGGAGGAAGGCATAAGGACAAATCTATGGTACTGGGAATAAAAGAACTGCATCGTTTAACCAAAGAGCAAAAGCTTGTGGAAGGTTTATCGGAGCGAGAACTAATAAATCCTGAAGGGGCTGGGTTTGATTTGAGAATAGGGGAGTTATACGAGATTACAGGGCAGGGATTCCTTGGCGTAGCTGAGCGGGAGACGCCGGAAATGAAGCTGATGGCAAAATACGAAGAAAACAAAACAACCGAGGTGCAGTTAAAACCAAACGTTTACTACCTTATGAAAACCGTGGAGAATGTGAACATGCCAGAAAATCTTCTTGCTATCATGACCCCGCGTTCCACCCTGTTTCGTTCCGGGGTGTATATTTTTGGCGGACAAGTTCCTCCAGGGTATCAGGGAGGGCTGAACATGGGAATCTATAACTACCGGGACACGGATTTTCGACTTGAAATGGGCTCAAGAGTGGTTCATATCATGTTTTTTGAGATAAAAGGGGAGGGAAACATGTACCGGGGCCAGTGGCAAGGCGGCCGGATAACTACGGAACAAAAGGAAGCTCAGGTATGAAAAAGAACGAATTTCCCGCGAGATTTATTGTCTTTGAGGGATTGGATGGAGCCGGTAAATCAACGCAGGCAAAGCTCCTGCACGATTATTTCCGGGATGAAAGAGGAATGAAGGCCCACTATACTTCAGAACCAACCCCCAGCCTTATCGGAGGCATTATTCAAAGCCAAATTAGAAAGGATTGGAAGTCGAGCAATGAATGCCTTCAGCTGCTTTTTTCCGCAGACCGCCTCTATCATATTGAAAAAGAAATCATCCCTCTTTTGGAAAAGGGAATACATGTGATATGCGACCGATATTTTCTTTCTACCGCCGCTTATGGGGATGATATGGAATGGCTTTTGGAGCTCAATAAAAAAGCTCTTTTCCCAGACATTGTATTCCTGCTGAATATTTCACCAAAAGAAAGCATGCGAAGAATCTATTCCAATAGAACCGGGGGAGTTCATTTGTTTGAAAAAGAAGAGACGCTTTCGCGCGTGCAAGGCAACTACAAGATTTTGGCAGAACGCTTTTCAGATTTTGTGGTGTCAATTGAAGCTGAACGAAGCATTGAGGAGATTGCCAAAGACATCCAAAAGATTGCAGAGCAGAGATTATGAACTACATTCCTACCATAGGTTTGGAAATCCATGCCGAGCTCAAAACAAAGAGCAAGATGTTTTGCGATTCTTCAAACGACCCGTTGGAACAACATCCAAATGTAAATGTATGTCCTGTGTGCATGGGGCATCCTGGAACGCTTCCTGTGGCAAACAAAGAGGCTATCAAACTCGTCCACAAAGTAGGGCTTGCGCTTGGTTGTGAAATCGCAGAGTATTCCAAGTTTGACAGAAAAAACTACTTTTACCCCGATCTTCCAAAGGGGTATCAGATAAGTCAATATGATCTGCCGTTTTGCAGGGGTGGGTTCCTGAACATCAATGGGAGAGATATTCGCATCACACGGGTGCACTTGGAGGAAGATACCGCGCGACTTCTCCATCCGCAGGGCGCAGATTATTCCCTTGTGGACTTTAACCGCGCGGGAGTTCCCTTAATGGAGCTGGTCACAGAACCTGACATTACTTCGGGTGAGGAAGCAAGAAGGTTTGCCCAAGAATTACAGCTTCTCTTGCGCTATCTCGGTGCATCTGACGCAGACATGGAAAAAGGGCAAATGAGGGTAGAGGCAAACGTTTCTGTGCGGCCCGAGGGGCAAGAACAGCTTGGAACAAAGGTGGAGGTGAAAAACCTCAACTCGTTTAGGTCCGTGGAGCGCGCCATTGCCTTTGAAGTACAGCGCCAGTCCGCTGTTCTAAAATTGGGAAGCCGGGTAGTCCAGGAAACCCGGGGATGGGATGATGGAAAAGGGGAAACGTTCTCCCAGCGGGAAAAGGAAGAAGCGCATGACTATCGTTACTTCCCCGAGCCAGACCTGCCTCCTTTTCGTTTTGCCAAAGAAGAGATAGAAGCATTGCGCTCCGAGCTCCCCGAGCTTCCTTGGCAAAGAAGGGAGCGGCTGGTGAGAGAATACGGATTGGGTGGAAAAGAGGCCGAAATCTTTGTCCGGGAAAAGGACATAGGGGAGTATTTTGAAAAGGTGGTTTCTGAGCTTGGTTCCAACCTTGCTCCAGAGAGGTTGCAGAAGCTCACCAAGCTCTCTGTAAACTACATTCTGTCAGACCTGCTGGGGCTTTTGCAGGGAGCTTCCGTTCAGGGCGAGGATTTTTTGATTACTCCTGAAAACTTTGCGGAGCTTGTCTTGCTCATTGAGAAAGGGGAGATATCAAGCGCCATTGCAAAACAGGTGTTAAAAGAGATGTTTGGGAAAGGGGGAGACCCCTCCCAAATTATTGAAGAAAAGGGCCTGGCACAGGTAAGTGATACTGCTGCTATTCAAAAGATTGCAGAGGATATTATCCGGAAGAACCCAAAAGCAGTTGAGGACTACAAAAAAGGGAAAGCGAGTGCTCTCCAGTTTCTGGTAGGTCAGGTTATGGCAAAGACAAAAGGGACAACGAATCCTGAAACCGCCCGCATTGCATTAGAGAATCTTCTCAAAACTGCACGAAATTAACTTCTGAGCTTGCTGGTGAGTTTTGATCCAGCGAATGCGCCGGTCTTTTTTGAACCAGGTCATTTGGCGGCGAGCAAAATCTTCTGTGGCCTTTACTGCTTTCTCGGCCATCTCCTCTTTTGTAATCGTGCCTTGGAGATACTGAGAACCCTCCCGATACTCTAAACCAAAACTTTCAATCTTTCTCCATGAGAGTCCTTGCTTTCGTAAATCCTTAATCTCGTTAAGGAAACCGCGGCGCAACATAGAAAGAAAACGTTTTCTGATACGCCGCTTAAGTTCTTGTGGCGATTTTTTGATACCAATGAACAATATATCATTACCATACCATGGTGCGGTATTGATGTACTTTTTGAGGGGCGGCACAGGTCTTCCTGTCATGAGTACAATTTCTAGGGCTCGAATCAAACGCCGTTTATTTTTTTGTTCTATGGTCTCAGCCCGTCTCAAGTCCAGTTTTTTCAATTTCTGGAAAAGCTCTGCTGTTGATAGCTGATTGAGGTTTGACCTCAATTTTTCGTTGGGTTTTACTTGAGGAAATACCATTCCGTCTACAACCGCATAGATATATAAAGGGCTTCCGCCAACCAGAAAGGGGAGTTTGTTTTGTTTTAATACTGAAGCGATCGCCTTAGTATTAAGACGCTGATACTGTGCAATGGTGAATCTTCTTCTTGGAGAAACAATACTTAAAAGATGATGAGGGATGCCTCCCATTTCTCTTTTGGTGATTTTTCCAGACCCAATATCCAATCCCTTGTACACCTGCCTGGAATCTGCTGAGATAATCTCCCCTTTGAACTTCTTTGCGAGCTTCACTGCCAGCTTACTCTTCCCAGAAGCGGTAGGACCCACAATGACGACTAATTTTTTCATTCGGTATTTTGAATAGTGGCATTGAGCGTCAGTGGACTTCTTCGCGCTTTTCTTGCAAAAAGGACCTCCACTGTTCCAAAAACTCCACAAACATCTGGAAGGGGATTTCAATGAGGAAGTTGAAGATGACAACGAGGATGTTGTATTTTGCCACCTGCCGGGACAACCAGCGCCCCGTCTGGATGACAGGCAGGGAGAACAGGTCAAAGACGGTGTAGAGGAACCCCTGGCTTTCTTTGCCCAAGAGGAGTTCACGGCCGCGCTGCCTGATTTTCGTTCCCGCAAACGCAACCAGGGAGACAAAGAACAAGAAGACGATAATAGAAAGCACGCTGAACTGCAGTTGCCACAGAACCCAGGAAATGGCGCCAAAGGACACCAGGAAGCTTAAAAGATAGATGGCGTTAATAAAGGCCTCCAGCATGGGCCGCTTGCGGCGAGGCAGGGATATCTCCAAGGTCTCCCCGTTCCTTTTTCCATAGGTAATCTTCATAACCTCCATGACCACGCGCTGAAAGTTGTCCTCCGTTGTAGTTTTTATGCTTAACACAAGCAGAAGCATGAGAAGCGGGGGAACGGCAATACTCAGCCACAGGGCTGTCTGGTTAAAGTCCCCGGTGAGGTATTTATCCACAGGAATCTCAACGGCAAAAGCAATCAGGACCTTACTCAAGAAGACCGAAAGGGTGCTGTAGACGGCCGCTCTCCGCATTTTACCAGCCAGTTTTCCCCGGCGGTTTTTATAGCTTTCTTTTGTGCCTGCCTCCACGGCGGCCCGGTCTGAGCTGAACTGTTCAAACTCGGCAGGATGAGTGCTCATGATGTCTCCCAGAATCAGATAGGGAGAGTCGTATCGTTCTATGGTTTGATAGAAGCGTTCAGCCAAAGGATGGCGCAGGACGGCAGAAAGTTCGTTTTTGAGTTGGGGAAGCTGGGGCGCAAGCTGCTGGAGCGTTTGCTCCCCGGGATTCTCCCAATCTTGGTACTTTTCTTCCAGCAGGTGATAGGTGATGGTTGCCTCATCTAACTTGAACAGGGCCCGCTGCACGGCAACGGAAATCTGGAGGGATTTTTCTTTTTCTCTCATGCTGGCTTCTTCTGGAAGCTGTACGCGCTTTTGCATATCTTGGGCCATAAACTCAAAGAGGGCGCGTTCTCTAATGGGAGGAGCCAAGGTTTCTTCAATCTCGCAAGCAGCAATGCCAAGCAGCCACATTTTCAATTCGGCCAGCACTTTTTCCGTTCCTTCCCGGGGGCTGTGTTCTAAAAGATAGAAGTACTTTTCTACAATCTTTTGAATCTCCTGTATTTTTGTTGTTGGAATGCGCTCGTTGGGAAAGTGCCCCCCTCTGATGAGTTCTTGCAAAAAGGGTTCTGCAAAGTCCTCTTTTGTTCCCAGGAGCATTCTGCGCTTGAGAATCCGTTCAATGGCGGTCTTGCGCAGCAGGTGTTCTTCCCGCCAGTCAACCACGCCCCGGATTTTTTCATAGAACGAGGCAACCTTGGCTGCTACCTCGTCTACGCCAATAGTGGCAATGCCTTTCTTTGGCTGGGTCGCCTCATACCATCTCTTGTACTCTGCGGCGAGCTTTTGTACGTCTGGTGCAAGTTCCATGGTCTTAGTTCTTTTCTTTAATTTCCTTTTCTAGAATCTTTGCGAACGCGTCTATCTTCATTGCGCCAAGGTTCCCCTTGCCCCGCTTTCTCGGGCTCAAGGTGCCCTGCGCCTGTTCTTTTTCCCCGACCACGGCAAGATAGGGGATCTTCTGCACTTCCCCTTCGCGAATCTTCTTTCCCAGGGTTTCGTTTTCTTCTTTCACAACAACCCTCAATGCTGGATAATCTTTAAGTAGTCTTTGCTGCACATCCTTGGCGTAGGAAAGAAACTTATCCGAAATAGGGACAATCCATACTTGCTCTGGAGCGAGCCACGTAGGAAAGGCACCAGCAAAGTGTTCGATAAGCACACCCATGAATCGTTGAATGGAACCAATGACGGTCCGGTGGATGATAACGGGTCGCTTTTGCCTTCCGTCTTTGTCGATATACGTGACGTCAAAGCGCTCTGACATGGAAAAGTCCAGCTGAATGGTTCCTAGCTGCCAGGAGCGGCCCAGGGAATCTTTCACGTGAAAATCAATCTTTGGGCCGTAGAAGGCGCCGTCTCCCTTGTTGATTTTGTAGTCAATCTTTAAGTCGTTTAGAATCTTTTTGAGAGTGCTTTCCGCTTTTCGCCACATAGCTAAACTCCCGATATATTTTTCCGGTTTCGTAGACAATTCTATATGCGGCTCTTTGAGTCCAATAATCCGATAAAACTGCAGGGTGAGGCGGATAACATCTATCACTTCTTGTTCTACCTGGTCTGGCTGGGCAAAGATGTGGGTGTCGTCCTGACGGAAGGCGCGAACGCGCATTAAACCATTGAGCGTACCAGAGGGTTCATGGCGATGGACCTCGCCTGCTTCAGCAAACCTGATAGGCAATTCTTTATAGGAACGAGGGCGTACCTTGTATACCAAAATGGTGCCGGGGCAGTTCATGGGCTTTATGGCAAAAACCCGGTTATCAATCTTGGTAAAGTACATATTGTCTTTATAGTTATCCCAATGCCCAGAGCGTTTCCACAGGTCTTCAGAGAGCAAAATGGGAGTGGATACCTCCTGGTAGCCAGCTTTGCGGTGTAGCTCGTGATGCAAACTCATGAGAGCCTGACGTAGCAGCATCCCTTTGGGGTGCCAGAACACAAACCCCGGGGCCTCGGGGTGAAAGCTAAAGAGGTCTAGCTCCTGGCCTAAGCGCTTGTGATCGCGCTTCTTTGCCTCCTCAAGGAACGCAAGGTATTCGTCCAGCTCCTTTTTTTCGGCAAACGCCAAGCCGTACACGCGGGTTAGCATGGGGTTTTTCTCGTCCCCCCGCCAGTAAGCGCCCGCCACATGGGTAAGCTTAAAGGCATCAAGGGGAAGTTCCCTGGTATTTTTGACGTGCCCTCCGCGGCACAAGTCCACCAGAATATCTCCGGTTCGCACGATGCCCAGCTTGGTGAGCTTTTTCTCTTTTACCAGGTCTTTGGCAATCTGTACCTTGTAAGGTTGTTTTTCTTTCTTGTAAAAATCCACCACTTTGCGGAAAGGCCAGAGTTCCTTTTTAAAGGTAAGATTCTGTTTTGCGATGCTTCGGATTTCTTTTTCTATCTTCGGCAAGTCCTCTTTTGAGATGTTTAGGTTCCCAAAGTCCTGGTAGAAGCCATTCTCAATGGCCGGCCCTATGGCAGGCTGGGCCTTAGGATAAAACTTTCGGACAGCAATGTTTGTCAGGTGCGCAAAGGAGTGTCGTATGTTCTCAATATTGTTCTTTTGCATGCGATTTTTCAACTTTACCATAATTATCATCAAAAGGGGAGGGGGGATACAAGAAGACCTCCTCTGGCAAAGAGGAGGTCTGGCGTTCAAATACTATCTGCAAAAAGCTACACCACAACTGCCCCTTTGGCAAAGGAGGTTTTAAGGGTAGTCATAGTAGTTGTGATGTATGGAAGCGCCATATTCATTTTACCGCAAGCAGGCCGCGCAATTCTTCAACTTTTGTCTCGAGTTTCTCAATTCTTCAATGATGGTCGCTAATGAAAATCTGTTCAATCCTCACAAGACGTTTCTCCATGCTTTCAAGACGGCCACCAATACGGGCAAGGCGGGTATCCACTTTATCAATTCGCCCTTCAACTCCGGTAAAACCCTTCTGTACCATTCGCGCCAAGTCCTCAATGGTGACTTCTTTCTTTTTCATAGCTTAAGGATAGCATAAAGAAAATCAGTGTCAATGCTTACTGTGCCACCAGTTCTTCCACCTCTTCTGCGATGAACTTTTTAATGCCTTGGTATTGGTTTAATCTGCCTGCAACCAGCACAATCTTGTTCTCTTGGAAAAGGGTGGGGTATTTTTCGATGACTGAAGGAAATACCACCACCTCAATTTTGTCGGTTAAATCCTCCAAGCCCAGAAAAATCATGGGCTTTCCCGCTTTCGTGATGATGCGCTTAATGGAAGATACAATGCCTCCGATGCGGATTCGAGACAGCGGGATTCCCGGCGTTCGCGCGGTGGGCTCTTGGCGCATAATCTTTGCGATGGAAAAAGCCCTCTTCTCCAGGAGATTCTTGAAGTTCTTTAAAGGATGGGAGGAGACGTATAGGCCCAGAAGCTCTTTTTCCCATTGGAGCTTCAGGTTTTCGCTTGTTTCCTCTGCATCCTGCAGGGAAAGCTGGGAAGGGGATTGACTGCTGTTTTCAAACAGGGACTTTTGCGCGCCGTTCTGCATTTTAAAACTCTCCCGGGCAGCTTGCAGGAGCCGCTCTAAGTTAAAGAGCAGCTTATTTCGGTCCGCAAACGCATCAAAGACCCCTGTTTTAATCAGGCTTTCCAGGGACTTTTTATTAAGATTCGTGGAGCTTACGCGGGAAACAAAATCACTGATGCCTACATAGGGGCCGCGTCCCTTTCGTTCTCTAATGATTGCTTCCACAATGCCTTCTCCTACGTTCTTGATGGCCAAAAGCCCGAAGCGAATCTGATGTTTCCCCGGAACCACAGAAAAGTTGCTGAAGCTCTCGTTCAGGTCTGGAGGCAGCACCTCAATACCCATCTTTTTTGTTTCTTCAATAAGGAAGGCAATGCGCTCAATGTCGTTTCGTTCTGCGGTCAGAAGGGCTGACATGAACTCCACGGGGTAATAGGTCTTCAGCCAGGCGGTTTGGTAGGCAATGGTGGCGTAGGCCGCAGAGTGGGACTTATTGAATCCGTAGCGCGCAAAAGGCAAAACCCATTCCCAGAGGCGGTTCGCCACTTTTTGGTCAATGCCGTTCTTCATCATGCCTTCAATGAGTTTTTCTTTCTGCTCTAAAAGCAGGATTCTTATCTTTTTTCCAACTGCCTTTCTTAGGACATCCGCCTCCGCCATTGAGAAACCAGCTAAGTCCCTCGCAATCTGCATAAGCTCTTCTTGATAAATGCAAATACCCTGGGTGTTTTTGAGAATTGGTTCGAGCTTGGGGTGCAGGTATTCCACTTTCTTTCTCCCATGTTTTCTGGCGATGTATTCCGGTATAAGTTCCATGGGACCCGGGCGATACAGCGCAATCATGGCAATAATATCTTCAAACTCCGTGGGTTTGAGTTCACGCAGGTAGCGCCGCATGCCCTCACTTTCAACCTGGAAGATTCCAATGCTGTTGGCATCCTGAAAGAGTTTGTACACTGCGGGGTCGTCTTGAGGAATACTGTCAATATCTATGTTTTTCCCGTAGATGGCGTAGATTCGTTTTAAGGTGTCTTCGATGATGGTGAGGTTTTTTAATCCCAGGAAGTCCATTTTCAAAAGGCCCAAATCCTCAATGCTGTGCATTTCGTACTGCGTGACGATATGCTGGTCGTTTTGCGTGGGGTGCTGAAGGGGAACCAGCAAATCCAATGGTTCGGAAGCAATCACCACTCCGCAAGCATGCGTGGAAGCGTGCCTGGCTACCCCTTCCAGCTTCATACCAAGGTCAATGAGTTTTTTTGCTCGTTCATCGGTGTCATACAATTCTTTGAACTCCGTTACCTCCTCTAAGGTTTGTTTGAGGTTGTAGGTAAACGGTATCAGCTTTGCCAAACGGTCGCAGTAGCTGTACTCATATCCCAGGGCCCTTCCCACGTCCCTTACCACGGCTCGGGCCGCCATGGTGCCGAAGGTGATAATCTGGGCTACCCGGTCTGCCCCGTATTTGTCTGCCACATAGCGGATTACCTCGTCTCTTCGGTAGTCGGCAAAATCCAGGTCAATGTCGGGGAGTCCAGATGTCCTTCCCGGATTGAGGAAACGCTCAAAGAGCAGGTTGTACTGCAGGGGATTGATGTTTGTAATCTTGAGAACGTATGCCACCAGAGAGCCGCCCACAGAACCCCTGCCGGGACCCACCACAATGTGCTTTTCCCTTGCCCAATTCACAAAGTCCTGCACGATTAAAAAGTAGGGAGCAAATCCGGTCTGGCCAATGGCGTTCAGCTCAAACTCCAGGCGCTTTGCAGCTTCCGGGCTGCTTTGCAGTGCCGGCTTTTCGCGGAACCGTTCCAGGCACAATTCTTTGAGGTATTCGTCAGCTGATTTGCCCTGCGGCAAGGGGAAGACCGGAAGCCGGGTCTTGCCGAGTTCCAGCTCCAGGACGCACTGCTCTGCTATGAGCTGGGTATTCTCAAGGGCCTGGGGGATATCAGAAAAGAACCGCGCCATGTCTTGAGCGCTTTTCAGGGAAAAGTCGTCTGAACTTAAGGTAAGGCGCTCGGGGTCGTCGGGCCGACTTCCCGTGTTAATGAGCATTAAGATGTCCTGGGCTTCGGCGTCTTCTGGCCTTATGTAATGGGAGTCGGCAGTGGCGACAACGGGAATATTTAGTTTTTGAGAAAGTTCCAGCAAACCCTGGTTAACGGTATTTTGTTCCGGGATGTTCTCGTGTTTCTGAAGTTCCAGATAAAAACTTCCCTTGCCGAATATCTCTTCGTACAAAAGGGCGGTCTCTTGCGCGCCCTTTTTCTTTTTTGCCAAAAGCTGCCGTGGAATCTTTCCGTTTAGGCATCCAGACAAGGCAATGAGTCCTCCTGCGTGCTGCCGCAAAAACTCTTCATCCACGCGGGGTTTGTAGTAGAAGCCGCGGAGATGCCCTTCGGTCAGAATCTTCACGAGATTCCTGTATCCTTCCTGATTTTTTACCAGAAGCACTAAATGATAGATGGTGTCGTCAACCCTGGGCCGCTTTTGGTCCATGCCTTCAAAGGCAAGGTATATTTCAGCGCCCAGGATGGGCTTGATGCCTTTCTCCTTTGCCTTTTTGTAAAACTCCACTGCCCCGTACAGGTTTCCGTGGTCAGTTAAGGCAATGGAGTCCATGCCAAGCTCTTTTACCCTGTCTAAGAGCTGGTCTATTTTAGGCAGACCATCCAGCAGAGAGAAATGCGAATGCACGTGGAGATGCGTGAATTTTCCCATGAAACGTTACTCCATTGTATAATAGTTTAATGCAAAGTTCAAAGCGCATTGTAGCTGGAGTAGACGAAGTTGGACGCGGCCCTTTGGCAGGACCCGTGTTGGCCTGCGCCTTTATTATGTTAGCTAAGCTTAGCTTAGCTAAACTGCGGGACTCAAAACATCTCTCCCAGCGCCAGAGGAATGAGTGGTATAAGTTTTTCAAACAGCACCCCGATGTGGCGTGGGGGATAGGCAGAGTTTCAGAACGGGTGATTGATAGAATCAACATCTATGAGGCAACGCAGCTTGCAATGGAACGAGCAGTAAAAAACCTGGAACAAAAACTGCATACCTCAAAATTGTACAGGTGTACATTATTGAGGGATAGTACATCACACCTTAAGCTTCTCATCATTGATGGAATTACAAAAATTAAGACCACTATCCCCCAACAGACCGTGATAAAGGGGGATGAGCAGATTGCCCTGTGCGCCGCTGCCTCCATTGTTGCCAAGGTAACCCGAGACCGGCTCATGCTCCGTTATCATGCCAGATATCCTATGTACCGATTTGACCGGCATAAAGGGTATGGTACCCAATTCCACCTGGAGATGCTGAAAAAACACGGCCCCTGTGCAATACACCGAAGAACCTTTGCGCCGATGAAGTTGAATAACGAATAACGCAAACCTGTTTTGGATTTTGAGCTTTGAGCTTTGAATTTCCCACCCTTGCAAAAAACGGAGTTTTTTGTTAGAGTGGGCTATATGGCAGTTCCAAAACAACATCGCTCCAAATCCCGGCAGGGACAGCGGAGAATGCATATCTTCCTAAAAAGGGCTCACACGGCAGCCTGTCCCAAATGCGGCAAGGCGGTTTTGGGGCATACCGTGTGTGAGAACTGCGGGACTTATCGGGGAAAAGAGGCAATAGACGTTATGGCAAAACTGACCAAGAAAGAGCGCAAGGCAAAAGAGCGTGAGATGGCAGCCCAGGAGAAAACAGAAGGAAAGCCCAGAGAATTAAGCCCCGAAGAATTATCAAGAGCCAGTTAGAATGTTGGAATGTTTGAATGAGGGAATGCAACAATCTAACAATCTAACAATCTAACAATCTAACAATCTAACAATTTAACATGGCCAGTAGACATCTTGCTCGCTCCATTGCCATGCAGACCCTGTATGAATGGGACTTTTCTAGGGGGAAAGATGATGTTTCAAAATCTTTGGAAAGAAACATTGAAGAATTCGGTCCCGGATTGGAAGACATAAACAAAAAGTTCATTCGCACCCTGGTGAACGGAGTCCTGGAGCGAAGAGAGGCCATTGACCGCATAATTGAAAAAGCGGCTCCCGAATGGCCTCTAGACCAAATCACCATGGTGGACCGCAACGTCTTGCGCCTGGGGTTGTTTGAGCTTTTGTACGGCAACAAGGAAGAAGTGCCCCCCAAGGTGGCAATCAACGAGGCCATTGAGCTGGCAAAGAACTTTTCCGGGGAGTCCTCGGGCAAGTTTGTCAACGGAGTGCTGGGAACGGTGTTCCGGGAACTAGGAGAAACAGTTGACAATTGACCGTTAACAATAATTGACAAAAAAGAATTATGCAAGAATTGGCACAACTTGAAAAGGCGCTGAATATTGAATTTGCCAACAAGGATTTATTAACCCAGGCCTTTACGCACCGCTCCTATCTCAACGAGAACCCTGATTCCGGGCTTCAGCACAATGAACGCATGGAGTTTCTGGGTGACGCGGTGCTGGAGCTCGTTGTAACAGAGTACTTGTACAAGAACTATCCAGATAAGCCGGAAGGAGAGCTTACCACGTGGAGAGCTGCCCTGGTCAATGCCAGGATGCTTAGTGTCATTGCAAAAGACCTTAATGTGGGCGACTACCTGCTTCTGTCTAAGGGAGAAACCAGAGAAACCGGAAAGGCAAGGGACTACATTTTAGCCAACGCCATGGAAGCCCTTATTGGAGCTGTGTACCTTGACCAGGGATTAAAAACATGCAAAAAGATTATTGAGCAATACATATTGAGCAGACTCGGCCAGATCCTTAAAGAAAAGCTGTTTGAAGATGCGAAATCCCATTTTCAGGAATTGGCGCAGGAAAAGACGGGCATCACCCCAAGCTACCAAGTATTGGCAGAATGGGGGCCTGATCATCAAAAGCAGTTTCGCGTAGGGATTCTCTTGGAAAAAGACCTGGTGGCGGAAGGAGAGGGTACCTCAAAACAGGAGGCAGAGCAGGAAGCGGCTAGAAATGCTTTAGAGCAAAAGAGGTGGGAATGATTAAAAATGACCAAATAGCTTTCATTATTAAAAATTTTTGAATATGCTGACCATACGACTACAAAGAAAAGGGAAAAAGAACCAACCCTTTTTCAAAATAGTGGTTACAGAAGAAAAGAGATCCTCCACCGGAGGCCGCTTTGTGGAGGAACTCGGCTTTTATAACCCTGTAACCAAAGAGAAGTCCCTCAAAAAGGAGAGGGCAAAGTACTGGCTCTCTGTGGGAGCTAAACCCTCTGACACCGTGTACAATATGCTGGTTCAAGACAGCGTGATTGAGGGAAAGAAAATCCCAAAGCACAAGAAATCCAAGAAAAAGCAGGAAGAGAAGCCGGCTGAAATTCCAGCGACAGAAGCTCCTAAAGAAAAGCAGGGGAGCGAGCCCGCAAAAGAACAGGAACCAGCCCCAGAGGAGAAACCAGAGGCAGGGGCACCTCCAAAGGAAGCTATCGAGGAACCCAAAAAGGAAGATACCCCCAGCACTTGACAAATCTAGGACCCTATGCTATACTACTGCCATACGTGAATATGGCTGTCAGTATAGGAGAGGTACTGACATTTGAAATTGACAAGCTGAATGAACAGGCGGCTCTCCCAATATTGTGAGGGCCGCCTGTTCGTTAAGAAAGCCTTTGCACTTGAGCCTCAAACAAAAAGTTGGAGATTCAGGTGTGGAGGTACCTGCCTTCACAAAATATCAGAAGTCCTAACCCATATGAAGGGTTAGGCAGAAGGAGTTCTTTCATGGCAAAGGGACAACGCGGGGCAAGGTGGATCGCGCGCAACCGGGGAGACATCGGAGTAAAATCCGACCTTCTTCCCACGCGACAAGCGCGCCTCAACTTCATGGAGGCTGTCTGTCGAGGAGTGAATCCTAACAGTATTGCCTCCATCCGCCCGGCAGGATCTGGAGTGGTCGCCGTTATGACCAACGGCACCGTTGCCAAGATCGGCTGCTGGTAGCCCTCATAGGAGAACTGCACAGGATATGTCCTGTGCAGTTCTCCCCGACCTTGAGTCCATAATAAAAAGGAAACATTGTGGACTGAAGGGAGGGAAAGATGACTCCAAGGACGCAGTTCGAGAAACTCCGTGTGGAACTTCTCGAAAAAGGCGAGCTTGTCCTAAAAACCATCATGCACAACGGAGAAGAAGAATCTTCGCTGAAGCTAATAGTCAAAGTACAACGCTGGCTAGTCGAGGAAATCGCCGCAATCGAGGGAGTACAAATTTCTCGGCGTACCAAAACCATCTCAAAGAGACGCGCCGAGAATCTTATCTGGGCGAACCTTCCGCCCACCCAACCCAAAGAGGAGGAGAGGACTTGATACACATCTCGTCTTCTCCTCCGACCTCTCAAGCTTATAACCCTGAGCGAAGCCGAATGGGTTGTGGGTTTAAGAGATTGACAGCACCTTGAAACAAACCTGTTAGGCCTCCGAGGTCTGACATATCCGGAGCGGCGAAATGGACATTAGCTAGAAACATTCAGACAACACAGAATTGGAATGAAAAACAAAAGTTAGTGTCCACCTCGCCGCTCCGGAAATCCACCAATGAGTGGAAATACTATTCTGGAGGGTAAAAGAGAGGGAAAAATGATACTCGTTGCCCTGTTGATCGTCGGTGCCCTGGCTCTTCATCTGGTATTAGGGGGAGGTGTTGTCTGGGGTTTCCGGAAACTCCAGATGTTCCCTTATACCGAGGGGCATATGGAGTGTATAAGGAGCTCGTGGGGGAGGGACAGAATGAAGGTGGTCACCGCCCCGATGGGCTTGGTCATTGGGCTATGGGTTCTTTGGCCCATAGCCATATTGGTACTCTCTTTATTTGGTTTTTTCCTCTTCGGGGTGGGTATAGTACTTGGTTTGGCAACCGCCACCGGCAAGATTTTCCGGTTGGTGGCTGGACCAGGAATTGACGGATGGTGGAAGTAAAAGTTCTACTACCCTGCGCCCCAGCCGATAGGGGCAACAATCGAAAGGAGGTACGGATGAGATATCGTACAAAGCCCACCAGCAGGGCTAAACTACATGGAGAAGGCTGGGATGCAGATTACTGTGACGAACAGGCCTGCATTCTTCTCCCCATACTTGAGCTCATACAAAGATGTTAGACCTCCGAGGTCTAACATATTTTGTGGGCTGAAATGTGGGATAGCACCTTGAAACAAATTTGGGTCCGAATTGGAGAGGAAAAATTCGTCTTCAGCTCGGACCCAAATTAGAGAAGGAGGTGGCCCTAATGAGAGGAGTAATGGTTCCTCTTCTTGCTCTGCTTCTATTCGGTCTATTTGTCGCCTGCGGTTCGGAGAATCGCATCGCGACACCAACAAGGAATTGGACCATACCAACTCTTATCCCAGTCCCGCCACCACCAGGTAACACCTTGGTGGAAAAGGTTTCTATCGCGGATCGCAAGGTAGAGGAGCTTAGCGTGCTCCTAGCGGACGCGATGGAGCTCCTTGAGAGAATCTCCAACCTCGAGGTCAAGGCGGACCTCGAGAAGAGGATAGAGAGCCTCCGGGTGGAACTCTTGGATGCGAGGTCGCAGGCTGCCGAAGCTGCGTTCGACCTCAAGAGAGCCCAGGAGCATCAGCAGGTTCTGGATTTGTTTGCCGCAGAACCTACTGACACTAGGTAAAGCGGCCAGTCTCCAGCCGACGGGGGCGACATGAGGAAGTCAATCGGCATTCGCCTGAGGCGAATGACTTCCTCCCATATTTGAACTCACAACAAGGTTGTGGGTTGAAATGTGGGATAGTTCTTTGCAAAATAAAACCGCCCTATGAGGGGCGGCTAGAGGAGGTCGACTCCGAGTTTCCCATGGAGTTACGTCCCTTGGAGCTTTCGCTCCAAACGCCATACGCGTTTATCAAGCGCGGAGGTGAGGCCTGTGTGAAACCAGGTTTCACACATCCTATCCGGAGCGGCGAAATGGACATTAGTTTCCATTAGTGTTCATCTCGCCGCTCCGGAAAACTATATCAACCCGGAGGGCAGAAAAGGGGGAGGATGAATACCTTTACAATTGTATGCGTCATTGTTGCGGCATTATCGTTTTATTTTGCCGCAGGAGCTTGGGTAGTGGAGTTTTGGAAGAGAAACATCCTGTTTCCCTTCCATTTTGACCGTCAATATCGACGCACTCCCACTGCTTCGATAGCCGGCATAGCGGCCCTGTGCCTTTTTTGGCCAATAGCCGTGGTGCTGGGCATATTATTCTTGGCTTTTGAGCCAAGAGTAAAAACCAAGAAGGTCATCATTTCACATGGCTTTCTTGGAAGGTGATAAGTTCTTCCAGGTAAAGTCCGAGGAGGAAGTCAATCGGCAATTACGCTTTGAGCCATGACTTCCTCCCATATTTGAACCCATCGTTACTTGCCCTGAGTGCAAGTCGAAAGGTGGGTTGAAATGTGGAAATACGAGTCCAGAGGCACTCTCACAGGAGGAGACCATTCTCTCCGCCTTCCGGTTCTCCGGGAGGAGTCCCTTCTACGGGAGTACCCCTGGGCTTGATCCCTACACCAAATAGGCAATGACTTTGTTCTGCTTGCACTGGATGCGTTGCTTGTTCTGATGTGGGGGCTTGACATTTCTTGTCCCCGTTTTATAATCAAAACTGTTAGATAAAGACACAGAATTACAGAATTGTTGAAAGGTCGCATGATTTCTTGTAAGCAGTAAGTTCAGAACGAAATATGGCAGAAGAGAAGTACGAATATCAGGAACTTTTAGAATACCTGGTGAAAGGGTTGGTAGACCACCCAGAGGATGTAAAGGTGGAACGCAAGGTGGATGAGATGGGCGTGCTGCTGATTCTCAAGGTACATCCTGAAGACATGGGCCAGATTATTGGCCGCCAGGGCTCCACGGCCCGCTCAATTCGCACCTTAATGAGAATCGCGGGTCTTAAGGCCCACGCCAGGGTAAACCTCAAGATTGAGGAACCGGAAGGCGGAAGACAGCCAAGAGAGCAAAGAGAACCAAGAGAAGAAAAGAAAGAATCCTCTCTAGAAGACCTGACCATCTAATAAGTTGAAATCCAGGAAAACAGTGCTAGGATATTACCGAAGCGCTGTTTTCTTTTTGCATGCTCACCTTTGACGTTTTAACCATATTCCCAGAACTCTTTGAGCCCTTTGCCAAGGAATCTTTGCTATTTAAGGCAAGCAAAAAGAAACTCTTGAAGATTCAGGCCCATGACTTGAGGCAGTGGGCCAAAGACAGGCACCGCACCGTGGACGATAAGCCCTTTGGCGGAGGATTGGGCATGGTCATGCGGGTTGAACCCGTCTATAAAGCGGTTTCAACCCTTAAATCCAAAATCCAAAATCCAAAATCCAAAACTAAGGTTATACTATTTACGCCGCGTGGGAAGAAATTTGATCAGAAAATGGCATATAAGTTGTCAAGGATGAATCATATCATTATGGTCTGTGGACGATACGAAGGAGTGGACGAGAGAATCGCAAAGAAGATAACGGATGTTGAGCTCTCCGTAGGGGATTATGTCCTCATGGGAGGGGAAGTGCCTGCCATGGCTGTTATAGAGGCGATTTCCCGCCTTATCCCCGGAGTTGTTGGGAAGCCCCAGTTCTTAAAAGAACGCCTTGGCAAAGGCAGAAAGAAAGGGTTTTTAGAATATCCCCAATACACCAGACCCGAGATATTTGAGCCCAAGAGAGGAGTAAAGTGGAGAGTCCCCAAGGTATTGCTCTCTGGCAATCATAAAGACATTGAAGAATGGAAGGCAAAACATGGACGAGTAATTGCTTAATGGGCGCAAGTGAACTGCTTTACTTGCGCGGGCGATTTAGCGAGGCGTCCCTGCCGAGCGTTTAAAATCGCACCGGTACCTTGAGTAGTCATATATTTTGTGTTAGAATACCTGGGACGGGTCGGTGCCGGAGCGGCCAATCGGACGTGGCTGTAAACCACGCGGCTTTACGCCTTCGGGGGTTCGAATCCCTCCCGGCCCACACCTTCGCTCTTTATAGAGCTTCGGTGTGCACAGCACACCAATACAAATAAGACGAAGGCATACGAATTTGAACGTTACCTTAAATCGGGACTGGACAAGCCTTTCTTCAAAAACGATTAATCTAGCATGCCGTTGTAGCTCAACTGGCAGACTTGCCCGCCGTAGTCCCGCAAAGTGGGACGTAGGCGGGGCAACTCTTCGCCTTCGTGCCGGGGTAGTTCAGTGGCAGAACGCGTTCTTGGTAAGAACGAGGCCATGGGTTCAATTCCCATCCCCGGCTCCGCACTTCGGCGGACAAGCATGGTAAGAAAAAGATAATAAATAATAATATTATGCCAGCAAAAAGAAAAGCATATAGCAAGATGCAGTGCGGGGGTTGCAAAAACATTAACTACTTTGCGCACAAGTCCTTAATGAAGAAGCGCAAAGAAGGGGAGCAGAAGCTGGAAGCAAAGAAGTTTTGCAAACACTGCAAAAAGCATACAGCGCACAAAGAATGTCGTTAAACGGCACACATTTGAGTTTAAAGAAATTATATCCTTGGAATAAGGTCGCCAAAAAGACGGTTTTGGTGGTAGAATAAATTTGACAGATTTTTTAAGAATAATATAATTAAAATATATGGCAAGACAATTTACAGCGATATATAAAAAAAGTGGAAAGTGGTATTTGGGTTGGATTGAAGAAATTCCAGGAGTTAATACTCAGGGCAAAACTCTTAAAGAAGCAAAAGAAAATCTAAAAGAGGCACTTTTGTTAATTTTAGAAACCAACCGAATGCTTAATAAAAAAGAAATTTCCAAAGGGAAATTTATTCGGGAGCCATTTTCCATTTCTATATAATGAAGCGAAGAGATTTCATCAGACATCTTTTGAAGAATGACTGTATTTTTCTAAGAGAAGGCGCAAAACATAGCGTCTTTTTTAATCCTTTGATGAAAAAATCTTCAACCGTTCCTCAATTTTTTAGCAAAGAAAATTTGCCGAGACCTTGGGGTGGAATCACCAGAAAGAAAATAAATAAAGGAAATTATATCGCCAAAAAATCGTCAAAAAGGCGATTTTTTGGTAGGATAAACACGTAAATTCGCCCTCAAGTATTATGAGTTTACCTGAAAAATTAATTAACGCCTTATATAAGGCAACGACAAGTAGTAGAAGAATTCGAACTCTCCTTACTCCAATAGGATTGGTTTTCTTTTTTACTTTGGTAATGTTATTTATTGTCGCTTCTTTCTGGCTGGATAAACTTGCAGGATTTTCTAAAATTCTCCCTGTCTCATGGAATATTATTGTATCTGCACCCCTCCTTGCCATTGGGCTATTCCTAATATTATGGTCAAACTTTCACTTTATCAAAGCGAAAGGAACACCTGTGCCTCTCAACCCGCCACTCAAGCTGGTTACTACTGGTCCTTATGCCCGTCTTAGAAACCCTATGCTTACTGGCGTATTCATTCTGTTATTTGGGCTTGGTATTTTATTTAACTCCGCCTCCCTTGTTTTTATATTCACCCCTCTTTTTATTCTCCTTAATGTGCTGGAGTTAAAAGCGATTGAAGAGCCAGAACTTGAGAAGCGTCTTAGCAAAGAATACCTTGAATACAAGAGAAAGGTGCCCATGTTTATTCCACAACTGAAGACAAAGATTAAAAAATAAGGAGAATTTATCACCAAGAAGAAGGCGGTTTTTAGTAAGGCTTGATTTTTCTTTCAAAATTTCGTAATCTATATTTAGCCTTTAACAACATGCTCCTTGCACTCCGAACAGGTAGCTTCTTGCTTAGAGGAAGGCACTATGGGGGCGTCGGTTAATTGGTAAACCACGGGACTCCAAAT
>Ga0209542_10004913_pt1 | contig 27131 bp, 22 predicted proteins | sample RifCSPhighO2_01_FD_184028 | JGI IMG/M metagenome (GOLD analysis project Ga0209542, IMG submission 184028) | Soil microbial communities from Rifle, Colorado - Rifle CSP2_plank highO2_0.1 (SPAdes) (version 2) | ecosystem: Environmental > Terrestrial > Deep subsurface > Rock core/Sediment ...
AAAAGAAGGTTACTGAAGATGCTGAAATAATGGAATTATCTACTCCTGAAGATGAAGCAGAAGAAGTTTCAGAAACCTCTACAGAAGAAGGGATGTAATTTTTAGTTTTAGACTTTTAGGATTTTTGATATTATTAATTTTAAACAATTTAGTCAGACTGGTTTGCCGATACTTGTAAGTTTTTAAGAAATCTTTAGCTGGAAGATGCTTGTTTGAAACTTTCATTCAAATTGTTGCATTATAGGAAGAATATAAGATTGCCGAACTTGTGCAGGCAATCTTGAAGAAAAATCATTAATTTTAAACAACTTGATCAAACTAGTTTTGCCCATTCTAAAAATTGTTTAGCCTTGTCCTGCTTACTCGCTCTTACATTTAATGGCGAAGCCCGTCATATGTTATTATTAATTATACCGAGTATATATTGCCCTAAAACAATCTTTAAAAAGCTCAATTTATTGTTTTCGACATGTTAGGCGGATTTATTGTTGAGAACTGGAAGCATAAGGTTTTACCGAGCGAAGATGTTATTGGATTTGGAGTTAGAAGAGCATGTGATGGCAAGGATATTGAAATCATTGTTGCTGCAGATGGAATTACACGAGATCCCTTGATAAGAAATGACTGGAATCTTCCTGATTCAGGCAATTTTTTTGGAAAAATGATGTTTAGTATGTTTTATCCTCGGCCAAGTCATGCTGCTAAAGCTGCAAAAATTGTCTGTGATGCTGCAATAAATTTTGATTATAATCATTTAAATCAGATTGATGAAAATACTGCAAGGTGGGTTTTGCGAACTAGCAATTCACATATAAAAAAATATCAAAAAAAAGAAGTTCCTAAAGGGGATTATCTTCAGAATGATTTTCCTGGTGCTGTCGCTGCTTTAGCTTTATTTTCAGGAGAACAAGCATATTGGAGTTTTATTACAGATTGTGGATTTGCAGTTTTTGGAAAAGAGGGTGAAGTTAAATTTAAAACTCCAAACGAAAATCCAAACAGCAAAGGAAGCATAGATGAGGATGTTGCAAAAAAATATAATACTTCATTTAGAGAATCAAAAGGAAGAAAAATAATTCGAAGCGAGTATAGAAATAATCCGAAAAATCCACTTGCATATGGCGCTTTAACTGGCGAAGAATTTGCTATTCCATATATTAGGAGCGGAAAAAGATTGCTTAGTCCAGGAGATATTTGCGCTGTTTATAGCGATGGAGTTGAAGAAATTTTATTTCCTGGAAAAAAACCAGGCGAATCTTATGAGGCTGTTGCAAAAAGATGGGCTGAAATAAAAGAGCAAAAAAGAATGATTTCAGATTTTTTCTGCCGCCAAGATTTTTTTGGATTAAAGCAGTATTGTCGGGCTAATGTAAGAACAGAAGGAAGTTTGGTTTTGAGAGTGGGGGATTAAAGATGTTGATTTTGGGGTAATAATAAAATTTCTCGCTTCGCTTCGTTTCAATAATTGGCAAAAAAGTTTATTTAGGCTAAAGATTTTTGGATAAAGCTGAACCCTTCTTAGGATAGGCAAATTCTTATCTTTAAGGCGAAGCCTGTTTTTAGAATTATTAATGTATTTAGAGAATAAGTTTCTTTTTTACTCACTCTCAACTTCTTTATGCCGTCGCCTTACAAATTCTTCATCTTCGCTGGTGACTTTTTTTGAACTGCCTTCAATCTGCATAAGCCTCGCGACTTTGGCTTCTCTTTCTTTGCCGATAACTGGAGTTTTAATAAAATCGCACTGAAAAGCAAAAGCCAAATCTGCAATTGTATTATCCATGGTTTCTCCGCTTCGGTGAGACATTATTGTTTTTATGCAATTTTTATTGCAAAGCTCAATTATTCTTTTTACTTCAATTAATGAGCCGGTTTGATTCGGCTTGACAATTAATCCTGTAATTGCGCCGATTCTTATTGCTCTTTCAACTCTTTCATAATTTGTTACAGTCAAATCATCTCCAACAATCAAGCAATTAACATTTTTTACTAAACTTGCAAATCCCGCAAAATCTTCTTCGTCAAGAGGATCTTCAATATAAAATAAATTAAATTTTCTTGAAAGATCAACCATATATTTAATTTGCTGCTCTCTTGAAAGAGTTTTTATTCTATCTTTATAATAATATTTTCTTGCTTTGAAAAACTGCGAAGCAGCAACATCCAGGCCAATATCAATATGCATGCGGGACTCTTCAAAAACATTTTCCTGCACATTTTTCATAACTTCAAGCACTTTTTCATTGTCTAAATCAGTTTGCCATGCATTTTCATCATTAATTTTTCCAGAATTCATTGAAAGATTGCTTAAAATTTTTCCTGCTGTTTCATAAGATTTTTTATTAAGAAAATTTCCAATAGCAGGATTTTTATTGTTAGTAACTAAAAATTCCTGAAAGTCTGGCTTTATTTTAAATACAGAGCTATGCGCGCCTCCACCAATAGTATTGCTAAGAATGCGTGGAAAGACTTTTGCATAAGGATTAATGAACTGCCATAAAGGCATTAATTTTTCTCGAGCAGAAGCTTTTAACACACTTGCTTCAAAAGCAAAAAGCGTATTTGCTCCGACTTTTTTTATAAGCTTGCCTTCGATTTTTTCTAAATCATCAAACTCATTAATCTCAATTCCCTTAAAACTTGAAGCTTTAAGCGAATTAATAAATTTAATATCTGCGCCTAAATTTTTTTTGTAAGAAGGTTTTTCATGCTTGCCTTTTGATTTTCCTGCAGGCGCGCTTGTCGCATGGCCATTCACAGTTACTTCTATTGTTTCTTCTTGCCTAGAATCTAAAACAGCTTTTGCGCTTACCTCTTTTATTTTCATATTGTGGTGATGATTGATTTAACTAAGAAAATTGAATATAAAAGGTTTATGTTTAGTAAAACTAAAAAATATCCTTAGTTTAAAACCGCTTGGTCAGATGAGAATTTGCATTTTTAGCTTGCTCAAATATTAACTCAAAAAGGCAAATTCGAGAAAGGTTTGCCTATGTTTAATTTTGTTCAAAAAGTCTTTAGCTGGACTTTGCCTTTTTGCCTCTTACCGCAATAACGCAGCGAGAACTTTTATAATTATAGACAACTGCATTACTTTGGTGACATGTTTCTTGCAGTTCTCTATCTGTCTAACTGCGGATGAATGTAACTTAAACAACGCAGTTATCCATAATAAGAGATTATAATCTATTGCTTCCAATCTTCGCCTTCATTGTCTCTTCTTCGGCGATAAAATTCCCTAATTTTATAAATTTCTTTTTCATAATGAACAATAATTTTTCTAAGCCCTTTGTTTATTTCCTGAAGCCCACGATTTATTTCAATACTCTCTTCCAACATAGAGTCATAACGCATGCCAACTAAAATAGTATTCTGCAACTCTTTAGAGTAATCTTTGTTTAATTTTTTTACATAGAGCCTTAACAATTCTATAGGAATAACTTCAAATGGAATTCTATCCTGAGCCATGGCTGCGCAAATAACTGCTGTATTTACTGCATCAAGCCCGAGTGTTGTAAGGGTGGCAATATTATATCTCTCTCTAATTTTTTGCCTTACTTTTTCAGCCATTTTATGAGGGATATCAATTTCTTGAATAAGTCCAAGAGTGTTAATAACATCTCTATGAATATCTCCGACTAAAAAATAATCATCAAGTGCTTTTCCGACTTTTCGCAGTATTGTTTTCATAAAATACACAAGTATTCAGAATATATAAATATAGAGAATTTAAATAATTCCAATTCTCTATCTGTGCAATTCTAAAATAATAGATTCAATCGAATTGCACATAAATTGATGCTAGAGAAGAATATTCTATTTAAGATAATCTTCTAATGCAGAATAAATCTGCTCACAGGTAAATGGCTTGGCTATAAAGCGCAGAGAACCGCTCCTGTAAACTTCAGGGGCATTTGTTCCGGAGATTCTTATTATTTTGCCCTGAGGATTATAATTAATATAGGTCTCGCTTACAATATCTCCAGACACATCCGGAAGAGAGCTGTCTATAATTGCAGCATCATATATAAAACCGCTAGAAATATCTTTTATAGCATCTAAACCGCAGGAAAAGCATTTGACTAATTCGACTCTATCTTTTAAAGTATGTTTTAATAAATTTCTAATCCTATCTTCATCATCTACAATCATCACACTTATCGGCAATACTTTTTTTGCAGATTTCATAAAGAAGCATAGGAGTTTAAGTATTAAAGTTTATCGGAAGACCCAGTTGATTGAACTAAAGTAACTTATTTCTTTCCTTTTTCATAGTCAGTAAATACTTCTAAAATATGACTTATATTTCCAAGGTATTTTAGAACTTTTTGTTTAACCTTGCCCCGAATAAGCTTGCCTTCAACGACATAATAATAAATATGCCCCTTAACTTTTTTGCTTCTTAAGTATACCATCATGAATTTAATGGGCACAAGGAGTATATAAATCTTATGTATTTGTCTTTAATAAAGTATAAATAGTAGGTTAGGCACAATAATTAATATAAAAAAGAGGAAAAATGGTGTTTCAGCTTAAAGTTAGGTTACTAACAAAAAATGATGAAAAGAAGCTTTGCATAAAATATGGAAGATTTTTAAGGAAAAATAATAAGGATACTATGAAAATAATTTGCGATTTGTTTCTTGAACTTATTTATTTATACTTTAATAATAAAAAAAGAAAATTATACAAACTATTTTTTCCAGTTATAATGGCAAATTTAATAGAACAAGGCTCTATTAATTCGGTTATAGAAGAATATAAGAATAAAAAACGATTATATTCTGAATCTTACACTTGCAGAATTTTAAAGCAGCTCGATGACGAAACAGGTCTGGAAATAAGTCGAATATTTAGAAGAATATTATTTAAAATTCTAAAAAGAATTGGATTAAAAAATAAAGGATATTGTATTGCAATTGATATCACTGCTAAGCCCTTTTATGGAAACAAAAATCTTTGCATGGTCAAGGGAACAAAGAAGAAAGCGGGAACAAACTTTGCAATGCAATACTTAACAGCCTCGATAGTTGAAGAGGGAGTTAGGTTTAATCTTTTATGTTTTCCAATATCTTCATTAACCCTCGTTGATAGAAAACTCCGTGAAATGATATCAGAAATAGAAAAAACTAGTTCGATAAAAATTTTATATCTTGACCGAGCATTTGCAAATAAAAAATATTGCAGAATAATAAAATTATTAAAATATAAATTTATAATGCCTATAACTAAAAATAGAAAGCTCCGTGAGATTGAGCTTTCTATTGAGAATCAATCATTTATTGATGATAAATCTTATAATCTTTCTGAATTGAATTATATTTTCTATGAAAAAGAATCCAAAGAGTATCAAGAAGAAGTAAAGCTTCTCGCCTTGTATGAAGATACTAAAATATTCTTTTTTATTACAAATATTTACAATCTTAAAAATGAGAATTATTATGATTTAATAGAATCTTATCGATATAGATTTGGCATTGAAACAAATTATCGCGTTGATAATATCTTTTGTGCTTTAACTTCCTCAATTGTTGCCTCGGTTAGATATTTGCTTATGCAAATATCTTTAATTGTTCAAGATTTATGGACCCTTACAAATTTTTTATTGCACGAAGAAAAGAAAAGGCAACCACGAGAGTTCTATAAGAAAAATTATTCCATTAAAAATATTATTTTATCAAGGATAAAACTATTAAACTTTATTTGGAGACCAATAATAACTGCTGTTCAATTCAAGAGAGGGATGGAGAAGGTTCTTGGATAATATAATCTTTAGCTAATGAAAGAAATCTTCGGGTTTAACCTCTTTTGCTTACTCTCGAACTAATAATTCTAGACATTATTTATAGAATTTATAAAATAAATCTAAACTTTGTACTATTTATTTTCAACCATATTTTTATTTTTGTCTTGCAAAAATATGCATCTGTTCAATCAACTGAATTCTGTCTATATTTTATAAAAGAACTAGAATAAATCAAAAAGATATTTATTTTTTCTTTAAATTCTTAAGCTTGTCTTTTATATCTTTCGCTCTTTCTGCTTTTGATTCAGCTTCCTTAATTCTTATTTTGTCTTCTAAATCAAGTTTGTCAAGAAGCTCTTTATATCTATTTCTTATTGTAACTTCCGTTATTCCAGCTACATCTGCTACTTCTCTTTGTGTCTTTTTCTCGTCGTTAAGCAAAGCAGCAACATAAAGTGCAGCAGCTGCAATTCCAGCAGGTCCTCTTCCGCTCGTTAACTCGCTTGTTTCTGCTTTTCCTAAAATCTTTATTGCTTCATTTTGTGTTTTAGGCGATAAATGCAGAACATTTGCAAATCTGGAAATATAATCTTTAGGCGAGCTCGGTGTTGATTTTAATCCCATTTTTCTTACAATAAATCTGTACGTTCTTCCTATTTCTTTTCTTTCAACATCGCTTGCATTTGAAATCTCGTCTAGAGTTCTTGGGATATTATAGCTTCTGCAGGCAGAATAAATACAAGCGGCTATTACACTTTCCATGCTTCTTCCTCTGACTAAACCTCTCTGAAGAACATAATTATAGATCCTTGAAGATTCATCTCTTACAACAGGAGGAAGATTAAGAAAACTCGCTACTCTTCGCAATTCGCTCATAGCAAGTCTCAAGTTTCTTTCAATAGAAGTTGAAACTCTTTCCTGCCACTTTTTTAATCTTAAAAATTTCCGAGTATCATCTGTTTTAAGTTTATAAATATCAGAAATTTCTCCAACATTAGTTGTAAGACCTTTGTCAAATTTTTGGTCGCTTAAAGGCGCTCCGCCTCTGCCTTTTTTCTCTTCACCATCGAATGAACCTTGTGTTTCCTGGGAGGTATCAACGATTTTTTCTTCAACTACCAGTCCGCAATCATTACAGATAATCTCACCCTTCTGATCATCATAATAAAGACTTGTGCTTCCACAATCAGGGCATTTTTTAGTAAGATTCATTTTTAATTTTTATTTGGAAAAACTGATAGTTAAATTTATAAAGGAGAGGAGAGAGTTTGGTTTATAAAGCTTTCGGTTCTAAAATAGCTTAATCGACGATAAAAAATATTAAGAAATAATATTAAAAATTCTCGCTTTACTCGCAAGCCCACTCCTTGAGTATGGATTAATTGCTCCCAATCCTGCTCAATTTTCTATGGATTAGTCTCGCGAAATTGCTCGTCGTGAACTTGCTCGGCTCGTAATGGACAAAACCGAACCCTTCTAATCATAGGCAAACCTTTCTCGAATTTACCTTTTTGAGTTAATATTTGAACAAGCTAAAAATGCAAATTCTCATCTGACCAAAATTGTTTTAAATTAATGATAAAGTATAAAGTATAAAGTCGAATTAATCAATAAGAACAGCATTAACACAACCTTCTTGTGAAGGTCTGTTTGTAACTCTTGCCTTGCCTGCTTCTGTGTCTATTATAGCGCCCTTAACAAGAATATTTTGTCTTGCCAAAAATCGATTTGAAGGTGTTTCAACAACATTAACTATCTTGGATTTTTTGGATTTTCCTTTTTTATCGAGAACATTTGCAACATCGCATGAAAGTAAAACATTTCGTTCATTTCCACCCATGCCTCTTAAAACTTTAAATTTTGTTGGTCTTAATTTTACAACCCTCGGAATTCCAGGAAGCTCATACTTCCTTTTCTTTCTGCTTGCATGATATTTTCCGCCAGTGATTTTTCTTCCTGTATTCATAAACTTTCTATAAAAAGTTGCTTTAAATATCTTTTGATATGAAAAAAAAGTATAACAAGCAACTTTTTATTTTTTGTCAGAAATTAAGCTTAAATTATTTCAAAGCAAGCTCAAGCAATATTCGCTTCTTATATCAAAAAATTATATTTTTCGAATCATTCTAAAATTTATGCGGGAGATAGGATTCGAACCTATGAAGGCACTAAGCCGCTACGCCCTTAACGTAGCCCATTTGACCGCTCTGGAACCCCCGCGCATAAATCAGAGGAAAAAAGCAGTTTTAAAGGTTTTGATTTAAACAGCAATGAATTAATAATAAAGAGTTATTTTTGAGCCATCTTCAGCAAAAGTTGCATCTTCTCTAGGTTCAAAATCGTATAGGGTAATAATTTTATAATTCCCTAAGAAACCTGGCTGTGAATTAAGATCAGTTAAATAATGTACGCTAAGCTCAACAAAATTATTTCCATTCCATTTAAAATATTTATCTAAATTTGTATAATAAACTAAATAAGTACCACTATTATTAATTGCAACATTAACAGGAATGGACTGAGTTAATAAATCCAAAATACTATTAACTAATTTAGATTCAATGATAACTAATTCTTTTGAAGATATAGGTTTATAACTTAAATATTTATCAACATAATTTTGCGTTTCAGCAAGCAAATATTTATTATAATCCATATACTTTCCACTCCTTGCTTTCAAAATAGCACTAGTTAATCCACCATAACCTGCATTATAAGAAACAACTATAGCTAATTCTTTTTCAGATAGTGCTTCATTTTTAAGATAAGCATTTTCTTCTACTTGTGATTTTAAAAGTTCCAAATAAGCTACTCCAGCATCAATATTTTGAAATGGATAATTTTTAATATCCTCAAAAATAAATTCAACATCTTGACCTGCTGCTGAAGTCATTTGCATAATTCCACAAGCATTATCTGAAGAACAAAGTGGTGTTCCATCATCATTAAATTGTTTTATTCCTGATTCAGTCATAGCTATAGCATAAACATTTACTCCATCAATATCTGAAAAACTTTTTAATTGAGCTATCCAAGAGTCTCTATCTGCATTAGGATCGCTTGCAGTTGTTGTACTTGTAGCAATCGGAGTCTGAGTCGTCGCAGTCGCCGCAGCAATAATATTTTTCGTATTCAAAATTCTTGCAGCATTATCATATATCTGCGCTTTTTTAAATAATAATCGTGCTTTATCTCTATTATAAATCAAAATATCATAAACTGACTTAACATTCATTTCTAAACTATCCAAATAAGTTTGTTGTTCAGAAGTTATTGAACTCTGATCTGTTTTAAAATTATTATAAAAATCATCAAATGCTTTTATTTGTGCATCAGCTTGACTGCTATTTAAATATCCTTTGCTAATCATAGCATTCAAATCCATCTCATTTATTTCTTCAATTGTTTGATTTTCAATTCCTCTTCCTTTAATAGCATTCTTAACACTATATTCATCAATCCAGCATTGTATTTTTGAACTACCACAATTTCCAACAGGAGTCCATCGACTTGCATCAACTGATTTTCCAGGATTATCTGTTGCGCAAACTCTTATTACCCCATAATTATAAATTTCAGGCGCAATCGCTTCTTCAGCTCCTTGCTGAATATTTGGAGTAAGCAAACTTCCAAACGATGCTGTTCCAGAAATACAATCTTTTTCCGAACTAATTTGCTCTGTTGCCTGCTGGCTGACTAACTGATCTTTAGCATAATTTAATGCAAAGCCTGTGCTTACACTTTTAAATCCGCAGTTTTCTTGAGTGTCAATCATTACGCACAATTGCTTGTATCCTGCAACATCCAAAAAGTCCTTTGTTATACTTACTGTTTCTCCCTGTCCAATATATCCTGAATCAATAGTAATTGAACCTCTTCCTGCATATCCAATTGAAGTTGGCGCATCTTTCAAATAAACTTGATAATAATGCCCTTGATCATTTCCACTAAAAATATGATAAAATACTTTATACTGCGAAGTAGGTGGAACACTTGCACTAGTATAAGTCATTTCATCAAACCATGCATTAATCTGAACAGGAGATTCTGGCTCTAGCATTTCTCCAAATCTATCAGGATAAGTTGCAGATGCCTGCATCTTACAAACTTCGCTTCCAAGTTCAGTTATTGAACGCGCTCCAAATGCTAATTTTGAATTTGAAGCATAACTCGATGTAAAATACTGCCATGATTTTTCTGCATTATTCCAAGCATCATTAACAAACATATATTCTCCACCGCCACGAGTTCCTTGCCCAAGCATAACAGCTGAAAATAAATTTTTAGCAATACTGCTTACAAACGGCCCGATTTGCTTCCAAAAAAAGTCGCAAACATAAATCGAATGTATCTCGTCGCATATTCCAACTTGTTTTCCTGTTGCAACACTTTCATTAATGCAATCTCTATACTGCTCAAGAATACTTATCCATCCTTCTAAACCCGCATTTATTCCAGTAATACAAACAGGAATAATAACTCCGTCATCAGGCCTGAATGCAATAAAATTAGGCAAGCATAATGCAAAACTTCCAATAATTCCTGACTGAATAACATTTTCAACTTTATATGTTCCTCCCAAATCACATCTGCTTGAAGGGCAGACAAAAGGATCGCAAACATTAAACATAATTTGGCAATCTTTTACACTCATATAATCAGTACATTTTGTTCCTCCAGAACTTCCTGAACTTCCTTCCACTTTCAAATTCATTCCATTTATTTTAATTGAAGAAGGATTAGTAGTAAGCAAACTTTGCGCAGTTTTTATTGCAGAAATAGCTTCATTAACAAGTTTTTTAGATTGTGTTTCATCAAGCCCTGGAAAATTATTCAAAGGCATTCCAGTATTCAAACTAAAACCCATGCAAGGCTTGTCATCATTAGCATTCATTCCTTCAAGCATTCCATTTTTTCCAACATTGCAAATAGTAAAACTATTAATTGCTCCAGAATCAAAATAAGTTTTCTGATTTCCTGAAAAAGGCATCAAGTTTTGCGTCTCAACATACCAGCCTTCTTGCTCATTAAAAGGCATTTGCTGAATCATTCCCTTATAAGGTTCCATATTATAAACTCTTAGAGTATTACAATTCTTGCAGTAATTTTTTAGAGAAGCAGCATCATAATCTCTAAATACAAAGCTTTTAGCGCTTGAATCAGGAGATTGAGTAAGAGTATTTCCATTTACTTCATATAATTCCAAAACACTATAGACTCCGCTTCCCGAAGTTTTTAATTTTGCCAAATAAGTTTTTGAATTTTGACCTTTCGGAGCATAGTTATACATTACAACTTTTTGTCCAGGATCCATAGTAATATTACTTCCTGAAAATCTATCACTTAAAGTGCTCCAAGAATAAACCTGCTGATCAACTGTTTTTACTTTTTCATCCATAAGCGTAGGAACACTTATTCCATACTCTGCAGAAGTTGACTTGCTTGTAGAAGAAATATCCTGTTGTTCTTTTACTTGCTTGAGAATATTATATATCTTAATTTTTGAAGCATTCTTAAGTTCTGAAACTTGAGTATTGTCTACAACATAAAGATTAGTTATTAATTCTTTTAAATCACTTTGATAAATATTTTGCATATCTATGTCTTTTATAATATTTGAAATGTTTTTTCCATCAATACTATCAACTTCTTTTCCATTATTATCTATAACTTTAAGATTATTCCAAAGACTAGCTTGCTCTCCATCAGGATCTTGAAGAGCAAGAATTGTATTATTTGTTAATTTAGTATTATCAATATTAGTTCCATCTTTGCTTTTAGCCTCAAGCCCTTTTTGATAATCATTATATTTCTGAAGCGAAGTAGTCATATCTGTAACAGATTTTTCTATGGGGTCTGCATTTCTTGCAATGCAAGCTTCAGGGTCAGCTTCTTTTGCGCAGAGATTATTCCAGTACTGCATTACTTTAGGTCTTGCTGTCGAAGTTCCGCTCATTCCGCTTAATAAATTTTTAATATTTAATGCAGCAGAAGTTGCCAAGCAAGTTATTTTTCCTGCTTTGATTAATTTTCCAAGCCCTTCAGTGATATTTTTAAAATCAGCAATCTGCTTATTTAATTCTTTTAGTTGGCTGTTTGCTTCATCAGGAGTAAGATTAAATAATTCCGGCCTTTTTTCTATTCCAATTGTAAATGTAAAATTAGTTTCCTTGCTTATTCCAGAAGTTTTTGGAACAAGAATAATATTAGCAACTTTTTGAAGATTAATATTATTTATAGTGACTCTTCCATCGCATCCCTCAAAATAGAGTGTCTGGCCTAATGCTACTGATTTTGATCTTACACTTGTTACTCTATTATTATTCATTGAGCTTGCAGGGCATGAATAGCTGATATATGCCTGTCTTTCGTCAAATGAATCAAGGCTTACTCTAACTCCATCTTGATAATAAATAGTATCATTAAATCCTGCGCTGAATGGTGTTGATTCTCCATCTCCAACCCTGTAAGTTAATTCCACATTAGCTTCTGTTTTCAAAGGCTCATTAATTGAAACAAGCTCAATAGAAATTCCCTCTTTACTCAAATACTGACTCGAACCTTCATTACTCATTAAATTTCCCTCGCTGAAAAGCTGGCTGGCTGTTTTTCCTTCAGTATTTTTTGATTCAGGATAATCATTAATTAAAGCAGAAAGTGCTTCTAATCTCTTTTGATTCTGTCCAAGATCTTTTGCCAGATAATATTCTGCCCATAAAGATTCTTCGCCATAAGTTCTTTTTGTCTGAAGATTATCTTCACTTCCAAATTTAGAGGCAATATCTTCATAGCTTCCAACTGATTTTTTAAAATAACTTAAAATATTCTCTTCTATTATTTTATCACTCGAAGTCACTCCAGTATATTCCAAGCCAATATCCTCAAGTTTATTTTTATCTCCGCCTTCATAAACAACATATAAATTAATTGCATCATTCGAATAAGGTATACCCTTATCCTGAAGAGCATCTAGCTGATTTGTTAATTCTGTCTGTTTAAGATTTGCCAAAGATTTATCGAGATTTTTTGCAATAGCGGTTATTTGCTCTGCATTTGGATTTAATCCAGAAGCATCTGCAAGGATTACATAAGATTTTCCAGAATCAGGCATTATTCCTATTTTTACAAAATAATAATTCAGATTTTGTGTATTTGGAATTTTGTCTCCAATACTTAAAACTTGAGGCTGGCCATTAATCAAAAATTCAACTTGGTTGAATTTTTTCTCTAGTGTAAAGCTTGTGCTTCCGCATCTTACACTTACTTTTCCTGTTCCGCCACCATTTGCCTGAACACCATTAAGCATGCATTTATCATTGTAAAATTTTCCGCCTTTGTAAACTTCAGAAGTTTCTTCCCCATTAACAATAAACTTTGCCTTTACTTGAGGAATAGTCAAATCTTTTAAAGTAACTTTTAATTGTTTTCCACCAGTACTTGTAGGCAAATTAATATTTCCTGAAGTTTTTCCCTTTTGAAGGGTTCCACTGTAAATTATTCTATTTTCTGAACTGTAAATTGAAATTGTCGCAGAATCGTCATCTACTCTTTCTGCTCTTACGTATCCTATTCCATTAAAAAAAGAATAATCTTTCATGCTATTTTCAAATTCTGAATCAGTCATAACAGGAACATAAAATTCAGTCTGTCCTATTCCAAAAGTATGCTCTCCGCCATAATTCAATACTGCAGACAGAGTCATATTAACAAAATCAGGCATTGTTCTTTCAGATTCTTGTTGTTTCAAAACAACAACTACATATCCTAAATTACTGCTAACAGGAGAGCTTGTTAATGAAGTCAATGATCTTATTGCAGCATTAGCAGGATGAAATCCAACACTCGAAATATAAGGATTATCTCCTCCTTTTTGTTTAAAATCAATTCGGTCTATATTTGTAATATCAACTCCGGGATTTATTTTCAAAGCAACAAGCTGACAAAATACAGGAACATTTTGCTCTTCTAATAAATCACTTCTAACAACATAAGGCTGGCATCCTGCAGGAGGAATCATAACTTCCATATCAATAAATTCTTCTGACTCTTTAACAGTTGAACTGGGAAAATGAAGATATTGTTCATAATTTCCGCCAAACTGATTACTATACTGAACATTAAACACGCTTGTGCTTGAACTAGAACTTGTAGCTCCAAAAGTTGGAGTAGTTGTTGTAACTGCACAAACTAAAGACAATGAAATCGCAAAAGAAATTATAAATAAAGTTAGTACTAAATATTTCTTTTCAAATTTTTTCTTTTTTTCCACTTTCATTTTATTTTTTATTATAGTTATTATTTAGACAATCTGTATATCTAAACGTTTTTGTTCAACCGCGTCATAAATTGTTTGTGATTCTTCCATAGTTGCAGGAGTTCCTGCACTCTTTGCAAAAATTCTTATAACACTAGCTTTTTCAAGTTCACTTGGAGTAATATAATAATTATTATATCCGCCAGCATAAACAAAATTGCTTAATGTTTGTGCTGGAATTGTAATATCAAAACATTTTTCCTCTTCAAATCCAAACAAGCCAATTATTCCAGCTTTAGCAACTTTAGTGCATTGTTTTGTATTAACAGCAGGAATTTGCACATTTCCATCTTTGTAAACTTTAAGTTCAAACTTATAATTTCCTTCAGAAATATCCATATTTTTTATAAAAGGATATGAAATTGCCTTGACAAATTCAGAAACATCAGAATTTAATGGATATTCACTTAATGAAAGAACTGCATTTTCTCCACTAAGCTTTCCATCAACATAAATTTCAATAGGAAGTTTATATTCTTTATCAAGAACAATGTCTGCATAAGTTTCTTCATTGGTTGAAATAGTATATCTTTTTTCGCTGTATCCGTCTGCTTTTGCAATAATCAAAGCATTCATGCATTGTGGAACTAAAGTAGTTAAAGAACCCGCACTTAAATTATCCTCGCCTGTTTTTCCCAAACTGCAAACATCACTGAAACACTTAAATTCAATATTCGCATTTATCGGATTTAAATTAACATCATAAGTATTTATAGTCAAATCCGTATTTGCTTTATCGCAGATAGTTTCTGGTCTTTCAATAAATTCGGAATCAACTGCAATTCTAGGTGAATTTTTATTTATAACAACTGCTATTGGAAACTGGAATATTTCAGAACCATCACTACTAAGTATTTGTATCATTACGGGGAAATACATATCATAAACAAATTTATAAGGTACATAGCAAAATCCAGCTACAGCCATTCCTTTCTGATTTCCAACAGGTTCAGCAATCATCAAATTATTAGTAGTTGGCCAAACTTCAAATCTTGAAGGCCATAAAGAAGAATACATAAAATTAACTTGCTCATTATTAACGCTAAGTTCATTTTTCCCTACAATAAAATATCCCTTATCATCTGAAGGAAGCGAATAATAATCTCCGGTTATTTTTATTGAGCGAATATTTGCTTCAAGCGCACTTTTTAATTTTCCAAAAATAGTATATGGATCCCAAACCATCGGCGAGCAATTCAAGATACTTCCTGACACAGGAGCATAAGTATAAAGAACATCTTTAGTGTAATTTTCTAAGAAAGAATTTTGTTTTTCATAGTTATATATCTTCAAAGCAAGATCATAAAATTTTCCTAAATTTGAATTTGCTTCTGTGCTATGTCTAGATGCTACAAATTTAGAATCTCCAAAATTTATAGATAATCCTTGTGATACTACTGCCGAGATTTTATTTGTGCTTATTGTAGTTTTCGTAGAAGCTGATTCAAGAACAATATCATAACCTGCAGCTCTAAATGAACTAAAATCACAATCCCCAATCTTGCTATCAATATATTTTCCCAGATCGTCTTGCATCTGACTTTTAGTAGGCACTTGCTCTTTTTCGACTCCATTTCCAGATAAATAATACCAATAAGGAACTCCAGCTCCGACAAAACCTAACTGAGAAGAAAATGGTGCATACTGACTTCCAGGCTCAAAATCAGGCAAAGTAATATATCCTGCCTGACTTCCCATTAAACTAGCGCCATCAATTACTTTTTGTTTTATGCACGAAAAATAATAATCATAAACAGGCGCAATATTTGCCGGCACACTCGGAAAATAATAATTTTTTACAAGAAAATATCCGCCAATCGCTGCAACAAGAACAATTGCGATTATAACAAAAATTGTAATTTGTCCTATCTTATTAAATCTCTTTTTTTCTCTTTCCACCATGCGAATATAGATGAAAATAGCATATATAAAGTTTGTTAAAAATAAAGAGTATATTGATAAAACTAATTTAGGAGATGGTGACTTGTTAAACTAAAGGGAAGTTGAACCACAAGAAACCGTAGGTTTCTTAGGATGGACCCAACAGGTCTAGAGAATAATATTCTCTAGCTCATTCAAAAGAAGTATCTTTTGAAGAAATTGAACCTCAAACAATTTTAAAATATTCCTGTTGGAACATTAGCGGAGATAAGAAGAACATGCAAGGTTCTTGGTCTGCCGGATTCGCCAAAACCAGCGAGGGGTTGTGGCTATGGACCCAACAGGAATTGAACCTGTACTCTATCCATTTTGATGTTATTATTTTGCACCGTCAAGGATATGTTCTACCACTAAACTATAGGTCCTTAATTTTATTAGCTGGAAAGCCATTATAAATTTAACTAAAAGCGCAGAAAACAAAGATTTTTGTCAGACAAAAATCTTTAAATACCCTATTTAACCAAAGATTATTATGAAAATGCCAAAAAAAACTAAAAGATACTGCCCCTCATGTAATGCCCATACTGAACAAAAAGTGGATGTTGTTTCAACAGGACATAAGCGAGGAACACTCAAATGGGGTTCTCTTACTCGAGCAAAAATGCGCGGTGCATTTCCAGGAACAGGAAATAAAGGCCGTTCATCTAGACGAGCAGTAAAAAGCAGAAAAATGAAGACAAAAACAACAACGAGAAAAGTTCTTATCTATACTTGCCAAGTTTGCAAAAAAAGTTCACAATCCGCTAAATCCAGGAGAGTAGGAAAAATAATGTTTGAAAATGGATAAACTAATGGATGCAGAAGATAAGAAGAACACCGCAGGCGAGCAATTTCATTTTAGCAGATTCAATAATAAACTAAAAATGAAATTGAGAGAAGGTTCTTGGGTTGCTGGACGCATAAAAACCTGCTGGATGTTTTTATAATGGCTAAAATACTAAAGAAAAAATTCTTCGAAGTTGAAATACCTTTAATCGAGGATAAATTTGAAGCTTATGCAAATTCAATTGAAGAGCTTCAAAATAAAATAGTAAAACTTGATATTACACGACAGCTTAAAGGAAAAAGTGTTGACCTTGTTTTAAAAGTTGTATTAAAAGAAGGAAAACTTTCTACATTTCCAAAAAAACTTACTCTTCTTCCATCTTTCATTCAGCACATGATGCATGCAGGAGTAAGCTATATCGAAGACTCTTTCATAACAGAAACCCAAGATTATCACGTTACAATAAAGCCATTTTTGATAACAAGAAAAAAAGTTTCAAGATCAGTAAGACGAACTCTAAGAAATTCTGCTAAAAACTGGCTTATAGACTATCTTAAAACAAAAACAGCTGATGAAATATTCCAGGAAGTTCTTTCAAATCAGCTTCAAAAACCATTGAGCATAAAATTAAAGAAAATTTATCCTCTTGCAGTATGCGAAATAAGAATTTTAGAAATAACCAAGCCAATCGCGGGAAAGCCTGAACTAAAAAGCATCGGTGAAATTGAAATAAAAAAACAGGTATCTGATGAAGGAAAACAAATAAGCGAAGAAATTTCTGAGAATGTGGATATAGAACCTGAAGAATCAAAAGCAAAGCCTAAAGCAAAAAAATCTTCCAAAAAAGCAGAAACAGAAATTAAAGAAGAAAATTAAAAAAGGTAAAATGGTAGTACAACAATGTTTAGTTCTAATTAAGCCAGATGGTTTAGCAAAATCCTTAACAGGTAATATTATGACCTCTCTTTCTGAAACAAAACTAAAAATAGTTGGCGCAAAAATAGTTCGTGTGTCAAAAGAGCTTGCAGAAGCACATTATTCAGAATTAAAAGCGAATCAGATAAAAAAACACGGGCTAGAAAAAGGCACAAAAATATTTGAAAATACATTAAAATATATTCAAGGTGAATATCATACTGACCGAGTTTTTGCCCTAGTCTACGAGGGAGAAAATGCTATTCAAAAAATAAGGGAGCTAGCAGGAAGCACAAATCCGGAAGAAGCAGATTTTACAACAATACGGGGAAAATTTGGAAGAATCAATTCAAAAACAAATGTATTCGAAAATGTTGTTCATGTTTCAGATTCAGAAGCAAGTGCAAAGCGGGAGATTCAACTTTGGTTCGAGCCCGAAGATCTCACCAATATACTTTATACAACAAAAAAAGAAAAAATTAGTGCCGATAAAATTATCTGGGCGTGATAAGAAACAATTAATCTTTTAAACCCCTTTCTTCTCTTAATTTCATGCTTGCATAGCTCAGTCGATAGAGCACGAGTTTTGTATATACCTATAAAATTCAAAAAAACTCGGGGTCGGGGGTTTGAATCCCTCTGCAAGCTTTTATATATTATGGAGCAAAGCGATATAATATAAATTCTTCAGAGATTTTAATGCATGTAAGAGTTCGAATCTCTTCAGAACATACTTGTTCTGAATGTCTGAAAAATGCTTCGGCATTTTTTGGGCTCAGAAAAGCAGCGCTTTTCTGTGAGTTAGAAAATTCTTAATTTTCTAAACCTCTGCAAGCTTTTTATTCTAAGAAAAATTAAGCCTTCTCTAAAACCTTAAAAACCTGGTTATCTATTAATAAATATGGAAAAAGAACCTCACTATAATACGACTGTAATGTTTATTGACATGGCAGGATATACTTCTAAAACATCCAAGCTTTCAAGAAAAGAGCTTCAAAAAATGCTCGAAGAATTTGAGTCTGTTATAAAGCCCTCTGTAAATAATTTCGGAGGAAAAATAATAAAGGGCATGGGCGATGCATTTCTTATTACATTTCACTCTCCAACAAATTCTGTTCTATGCGGCATCGAAATACAAAAAAGAATAGAAGACAGAAATGAAAGAGTGCCTAGTGAAGAAAAATTTGAAGCTCGTATAGGAATAAGTTCAGGAGAAGTTTATGAAAGGGGCGGAGATATTTTTGGCGAACCAGTAAATATAGCTGCAAGAGTTCAATCATTAGCAGAAGGCGGACAAGTAGTATTCTCAAGTTCAACTTTCCATGCAATGAATAAAAATGAATTCTCCATAGTTCCAATAGGAAAAAAATCTCTCAAAGGTATTTCTGAAAAAACAGATGTCTATCAAGCTTATGAAAAAGGCAAGAAGCCATTTTTCGTGCCAATAAAAAATACTATTAGAAAAATATTTAGTTTTAGCTGGAAAAAACTTTTGATTATTATGGGCATTATTTTCTTATTTATTATCTTAACCTCTATAAATAAAGGACCAAGAAATCTTGGCGAGGATTGGAATGGACGGGCAAATTCTGCACTAGAAGAAAATAATTATGAACTAATGGAAAATCTTTTGTATACGTATGAAAAAGCTCCAGAAAATGAGCAAGATTTCAAATCCTCTATTTTGGCAGCCCGAATGTATTTCTCCATTGGAAAAATGGATGCAGCAAAAACTGCCGGAAAAAATGCTTATTTAAAGGCCAATGACGAAGAAAAGCCATACATAAAAGATACTCTATCAAAACTGGGAATCTCTGTTTCTGGAAAAATTTGATTTTATTCATCCACTGGATCCGCTTTATTATCAACAATAAGTATATTCGCAATTTCCTGAGGAATATTGACAATGTCTCCTTTCTTAAATGGACCAATCTTGTTTCCTTCTAAATCTAAAAATTCTTCTGTATCTAGTTTAAAAATAATAAGCTTATTTTTTTCACCAATTTCCTGCTCAACCCCATGAAGTGTTTTCTCCATTTTTTTATCGCCTTCATTTATAGCTTTCATTATTTTTTCAAAAGTATCCTTCTCAAAAGAAAGCATGTTATCAAAATCACGCTTGCTTATTCCTGTTTCAGCGCTGACAAAGGCCAAGTCCAAAAGTTTCTTTTTTCTTCTAAGCATAAGCTCTTTGAAAATTGAAACCGCATTTTCCAGCTGCTTCTTATTTTTTTGAAGCTCGTCTGAAAATAAATTTTTTTCGCCCATTATCAGGCTCTCTCTATCTTTAAGATAATCTGCAACATCTTTTACAAATTCTTTTGCAAGCGGCTGCAAAGTTTCGCTGTATCTTTCTTTTCTAAGTGATTCGTATAAGTCGTTATAAGTAATCATAATTTTATTAAATAAGGAGGTATTTTAAATCGGGTATATTCTGGAAGAAGAGATCTTCCAAACATTAATCGGGAAAAAGCCTCTGCCTCTCCTTTCGCACCAGTCAATGCATTGTGTGGCATAGGCTCATCAAGAAGTCCAACATATTTAAGTGTCTCATCCTGCTTAAGATTAGAACATCTTGCTTTATTTAGTGGGATTTCTATACCTCTCGAGGCCCTATAGGCATAAGATATTGTGTGCAAATCAACAGTCCTATGGGAAAATGGCCATGCAAGATTATATCTCTTTGCTGAACTTTCTAAAAAATTAGAATCAAATTTCGGATTTTCTCCAGCAAGAGTAATATCATGACCTGAAGGAATATTGCCGACCCAAAAAAGAAAGGATCTTATAGTTTCGTCTAATGAAGACTTATTCGCATCAACTACATCTGCTCTTGAAAAGCCATTTATTCCGAGGGCATAATCATCAATCTCTGCACCTTCCCAAATTCTACATTCTTTATAAAATTGATTTATAGGTTCTAAAAAATCTAAAGCGCCTATGCTAACAATAGAATGCTTTACAGATTCTAATCCCGTTGTCTCAACATCTACTACTATCATGCATCAAAAATAACTGAACTCGCTTTTTAAGTATTGTTATATTGAAAAATCAAATGTTTCATTAATTCTTCAAACAGGCTAGCGCCTTAAAGATAAGAATTGTTCAGTTTCTCCTAAGAATACTCCAAACTTCCTGAAACGAGCCGAGCAAGAATATATTAAATTAATAGGAATACAAATAAACTAATCAGGAATCAATCGAACCCGACTTTCTTCATCAAACTTTTTCCGTAAATTTTTCCCAAGCTGCCTTTAATAGAATTTTTTTCTCCAAAAGTCAATCCATCTCCGCCAATTTCAGGATTATAAAGCAAAACAGGAACAGCATCGCTTGTATGCGTCTTAAACTTACAGGGCGTAGAATGATCTCCAGTAATAAGAACTTTGACTTTTTTCTTTTCTGCATATTCTTTTAAAAACTTAAAAAATTTTTTATCAAGAACTTCCAGGAAATTCTTTTTTTCTAGAGGTTTATTATCGTGGCCAGGAACATCAGTTTCTTTAAAATGAATATATGCAAAATTATACATATCGCTGTGTTTTTTCAGCATGTCTATTGCAAAACTACTTGACTGCTCAAGCCCATGCAATAAATTTTCATAAACATCATAACTCTTCATTACAGGGTAATCCAAAGAATAAACTTCCATTCCAGAAGATTTAGCAATTCCTTTTTCAAGAGGCATATTTACTATCGCCATCGAGTTTCTATATCGTGTCAAAGCAGGAACTTCAATACCTGCATCACGAGTAAGAATAATATTAGCTGGAAGCATGCCTTTTTTTCTTCTTAATTGATTAACTGGATGTTCATTAAGAATCTTAAATGACTGGTTTACAAAAGAATTAACAAGATTAGCTGCAAACTCGGTGATTTCGTCATCGTCAAGCGCTTTACTCCAGTCAAATTTATCTTTTATAAATATTTTTCCTTTTTCATGAACATAAGTGTCAGTATTTGTTATATTATCCGAAAATCCTCCGTAAATAACAAGTATGCCTCTATGCTGGACAGTAGGAAAAAATTCAAATTTAGCTGGAAGTTTTACATTTTTATTAATTGCAAATGCAAGCTGTTTTGCTTCATCGGTCATTAAAGTTCTTCCTGCTCTTCTATCAATAACTTTTTTAGAATCAATATTTTCTATTGTTCCAAAATTAGCTCTTAAAACCAAATCTCCTCGCTTAATTTTAATTCCGGCACCAACAGCTTCAAATTCTGCTCTTTCTGAAATATCGAAATTATTTCCTAAAATTGAAACAATCGCAGTATCTGATTCAGGAGCATAATCTTCGTTTACAGGAAACATAAATCCCAATTTTGATTTCTTTGAAAGCTCATCTAAATTAGGCATGTCTGCAGATTCTAGAGGAGTTTTTCCATTAAACCGGTCATAACTCATATCTCCCAGCCCATCAATAATAATTAATACCTTTCGCATAAAATAGCTAAGAGCCCTAAATTTATAAATGTTCATATCTCCAATAATATATGTTTGGTTTTTTAAAAGAAAAACTTAAGTCTTGGTTTGGAAAATCCAAGAGCGAAATAGAAACTAAGGAAAAGGAAAAAGCAGTAGCAAAAGCTCCAAAGAAAAAAGAAGCAGAAAAAAAAGGTAAAAAAACAGAAGTTAAGCCAGTAAAAGTTAAGCCAGTAAAAGTAGAAAAAAGAAAACGAAGCAAGCAAGAATTAGACGAAGAACGAAAATTAACAAAACAAGTTTTTAGCGATATAGAAAAAGAAGGCCTTGAAATAAAATCACCTGAAGAAAAAATAGAGGATAAAATTCAAGACCTTGAAAGACAAGAGGGCATTCTGCCTGAAAAAGAGCAGGTTGAAGAAGAACTTGCAAGCGAAGCTGAAAGTGAGGCAGAAGAAGAGAAAATTGAAGAGGTTAAAAAAATAGAGCAACCAAAAAAGCTAGGCTTTTTTGAAAGATTAAAACGAGTCTTTACTTATCAATTAAGTCCAGAAAGATTTGAGGAAATTTTCTCAGAACTAGAGATGCTTCTTCTTGAAAGCAATGTTGCTTTAGAAGTTGTTGAAAAGCTTAAAGAAGAACTGTCAAAAGAGCTAGTCGGCAAAGAGCTGAAAAAAGAAAAAATAGAATTTGAAATAAAAGAAGCCTTGAAAAGAGCAATCGAAAAAATACTAATCGACCCTGAAGATACAATTAAAGAAATAAAAGAATTTAAAAAAATATCAAAAGAGCCCTATACAATTCTATTCTTTGGAATAAACGGAGCAGGAAAAACAACAAGTATCGCAAAATTTGCTTATCTCTGCCAAAAAAATAAATTATCTGTAGTTCTTGCAGCAGCAGATACATTCAGAGCAGCGTCTATAGAACAGATTTCTATTCACGCAGACAGGCTTGGAGTTAAAGTAATAAAACACGAATATAATTCTGATCCTAGTGCAGTTGCATTTGATGCAATAAAATATGCAAAATCAAATAAAATTGATGTAGTTTTAGTTGATACAGCAGGAAGAATGCACACAAAAGAAAATCTTCTTCAAGAAATGGAAAAAATATGCAGAGTCACAAAACCTAACTTGAAAGTTTTTGTGGCAGAAGCTATTGCAGGCAATGACGCGACAGAGCAGGCAAAAGCATTCAATGAACTTATTGGCATAGATGGTTCAATTTTAAGCAAAACTGATGTTGATGAAAAAGGTGGAACAATAATTTCAATTTCATTTATAACAAAAAAACCAATTTTATATCTTGGCATAGGTCAAAATTATGAGGACCTCGAGCTTTTCAATAAAAAGAGATTTATTGAGAGATTGGGATTATAAAATTTAATTATCTATAGTCTTAATCAAATAAATCTTTAAAAACAATCTTTAGTTTAAATTAATATGGAAGCAGCACCTTCAATACCATCCATACCTGATTTTATTCATGGAGAATTAAGAGAGATTTATGAAGAATGTCTAAAAAGAAATCCTAAGTCTCTAGAGCCAATGCTGCTTCTAAAAGAAAAGCTTTCAGGGCTTCAGCAAAAAATTGCTTCAAATACTGGCCAATTACTATGCACTGTTGCAAGAATCTATGACTATCAAACTGTTCCTGAGAAAGTTACATTCGCAGGAATCATCACGCCTGAAACGCATTTTTTAGGCTTTCAAGAAGACGAGCCAGAAGTAGATTCAGGATTATCATTCATCAGACAAGTTAAAAATCCCTGCAGAATATCTAAAAATGGATTTTCAGGAGTGCCGGAAATTATTCAAAATGAGCATGACGAAAATGAAATAGGGAATTTTGGACTGTTTAGTTATAATACTACGCCCTTAGAATTTCTCTATTTTATGGAAAAATCGCCAATCTATAGAGAGCCAAGCAGGGAAGGAGATTGCAGAGTCTTAAGTATGCCTATTTTTGATGGACAGCCTCGTTTAGAAGCATATATCGGAAATGAAGAAGCAATTCCATTTTTACAGTCAAATCTTGAGGGAGATATTTATTTAGATTTAAGTCAAAACATTGGCATCGAACTCCCTTTAAACGAAGATGTCAAGAAAAGCCTTCAGGAAGCAAGATTGGAAGTTTATAACAAAATAGTTTATTCTTTAGCAAAATTAGGAAAATTAGAAAAAATAAGAGGCAGGGGAATTACATTAGATGGAGAAGTTGTACTAGAATGGCCATTCAGGCCAGAAGCAGAAGACTATAGCAAAGCAAAAGAAGAACTAACATCTGCTTTAAGAAGAGCAAAAGAAAGAAAATACGACCGAAGAGAAGTAAGCATAAGACTAGAGCATTTTCCAGGAAGTATTCAGACAATAGATTTTAAAGAATTTTTTTCGGGGATTTTAGAAAAGTATGCTCCACTTTTAGAAAACAAGTAAATTTCTTAAATAAGGAATATTATAAAACAATCTATCCTAACACTAATAACATTGATGCGTAAAAGATAAATTTTCCCAGTTATATAAGAAAATTTGCCAGCGAGTCATCCTTTCCCATCCATCTTTTTTCAATGCTTCTTCATGGCACTTATGGCATGCTTGATATAAAACTGGCGAGGATTTTCTTTGAATATACTCACGAAAATTTCCAATTGGATAGAGGATATTTTCTAAAATTCTGTCAAATTTTTTTCTCATTGTTTTTGTTGAACTTATTTATCTTTCTCTCAAATTTCTCAGCCTCATTAATTCTACAGAAGTCAAAGGCTCTTCAATTATTTGTCTTCCGCAGTAAGTTATAATTCGAGGAGCACTAGTAGTAGTTAAAATATCCTTTTCAGAATTAAAGGGTATATTTTCTCGCCATTCCTCTGCAAGTTTAACTAAAGTATCAGCAATACCTAAAAATCCATTTCTATTTGGTGAAACCTCCATACAATAATTTAAAATAGCATCAGGATTATCGAACAACTTCATTTTATATCCTCTGTGTATCAATTCTTCCATAAAAAGTAAGAATAAATTTACCTTAAAAGCATTTGGATAATATAATATATTCAATAGTTAATCTTAAAACCCCTTATTTCTTCATTCTAATATGATAAATACAATGGCTGCAGGAGATAAGAAGAACACGCTGGTGGTTCTTGGGTTGCAGGATTCGCAAAAACCCGCTGGAGGTTTTGGCTATGCTTGAAAAACTTGGCGAAGCGCTCAAAAAAGCAACAAATAAGCTAACGAAAGCTATCTTTGTAGACAAGGCTATGATTGATGATGTTTGTAAAGAACTTCAGCGGGCGCTCATAAGCGCAGATATTAATGTATTTTTAGTTAAAGAAATAACTGAAAAAATTAAAAAAGAAGCAAGCGATGAAAAAATTAAAGGTGTTGAGAAAAAAGAGCACCTCATTAAACTTCTTTATGATACTATTCTTGAAATAATCGGAGGAGAAAAGAAAGAATTAAAGTTAAATGATAAGAAGCAAACCAGAATTCTTTTGCTTGGACTTTATGGCGCAGGAAAAACAACAACAGCAAGCAAATTAGGACTTTATTATTCTAAACGTGGAAAAAAAGTCGCTCTTCTTGGATTAGATGTTCATCGTCCTGCAGCAATGAATCAGCTAGAACAGCTCGGAAAACAAAGCAAAATTGCAACATTTATAGACAAAGAAGAAAAAAATCCTATAAAAATATTCAAGAAATTTGAAAAAGAGCTTGAAGATTATGACGTTCTTATTATAGACACAGCAGGCCGTCATACCCTTGACAAAGATTTGATAACTGAAATAAAAGATTTAAACAATAAAATAAAACCTGATTATAAAATTCTGGTTATTCAAGCAGATATAGGCCAAGCAGCAAAAAAACAAGCATCTGAGTTTCAGCAAGCTCTCGAAGTTAATGGAGTAATAATAACTCGAATGGATAGTACAGCAAAAGCAGGCGGAGCACTAACAGCATGTCACGAAACAAAAGCTCCTGTTTTTTTTATAGGAACAGGCGAAAAACCACATGAACTCGAGACATTTAATCCACAATCATTTGTCTCACGAATTTTAGGCATGGGAGATTTAGAAGGCCTTCTTGAAAAAGTAGAATCAGCTATGGACAAAGATTCGCAGAAAAAATTAAAAGAAAAAATGGAAAAAGGCGAGTTTGATTTAAGAGATTTTCAAGAACAGATAAAATCAATGTCCAGTATGGGAAGTATGTCAAAAATGCTCGATATGATTCCAGGTCTTTCAGGATTAAAAGATAAAGTTCCTGAAAATATGCTGGGGCTACAAGAGGAAAAAATAAAAAAATGGCAGCATGCAATAAACAGCATGACAAACGAAGAGATAAAAAATCCAGAAATAATTGAAAAGCAGACAACGAGGCTAGGAAGAATAGCAAAAGGCAGCGGAACAACAACATCAGACATTCGCCAACTAATCAAGCAATACAAAATGATAAAAGAAATGGTCCATTCAGGCAAAGGCTTAACAGGTGGCGATGCAGAATCAGGCATGATGAGTCAAAAGCAGATGATGAAATTAGCGAAGAAGTTTGGAAAAAAGATGAGATTATAAGTAACCTATAAAAACCTTAAAAACTAGTAATAAACATGAAAAAAGAAGGAAAATTAGAAAAAATCATAGAGCAAAAAATGAATCACAATACACGTATGAATATTCTCTTGCTAACTACACTGCATCATAAATAATGCCCTCTAATTCATTATTCCTACAAATAAAGCTTTTTGACTATTAATCAAAATTATCGAAGAGGATAATAGATTATTGATGTTTTAATTTTTAAATAATTTTATCTTGCCGAAAGGCAGATAAAATTCAATAATCATTTCTCCGAAGGAGAAATGCTAAACTATCATAATTATCAAAATTGTAGCTCCTAATTGATTAAAGGTAAAGTATTATGATTTCATGTAATTAAGTCTTATCTGATTTTTTGTCTTGTTCGAGTAAGATTAGAAGATACAAAGGGGCAAGATAAATAGAATTTAGGATAATTTTATAGGAAAT
>Ga0209542_10004915_pt1 | contig 27127 bp, 30 predicted proteins | sample RifCSPhighO2_01_FD_184028 | JGI IMG/M metagenome (GOLD analysis project Ga0209542, IMG submission 184028) | Soil microbial communities from Rifle, Colorado - Rifle CSP2_plank highO2_0.1 (SPAdes) (version 2) | ecosystem: Environmental > Terrestrial > Deep subsurface > Rock core/Sediment ...
TGCTTTCTCAAGATGCTTGAGAGTTTCTTCTTTCGACGTTTCTTTCCAGCAAATTTTTTCTTTATCAACTTCCAGAATGGTTTCAGCATCAAAATCTCGAGCAATAATTTTCAACTTCTCTTCTGGAGACAGAAGATTGATGTGTTGCTTATTGACCCACTCCAATTTCTTTTTATCAAAAAAAGCGCTACTTTTATGGACTTTAGAAAAATCAAAAATATTGATTAATTCTTTCAGAGTAAATATCTCCCGCTCTGTCCCTGGGTTCCAACCTAAAAGGGCCAGATAATTAAGGATAGCTTCAGGTAAATAACCCGCCTCTTTATACGTATTTAGCCAAACAACTGGCCCATGCTCACGTTTGGAAAGCTTTTTTCGCGCTTCATCTACTATAACTGGAAGGTGAGCATAAATTGGACGTTCGGCACCAATTGCTTCTTGTATTAGAATCTGTCTGGATGTATTAGAGAGATGCTCTTCTCCACGGATCACATGAGTAATGCCTGATTCATGATCATCCACAACAGCGGCAAGATGATATAAGGGCTCTTCAATACTCTTTGCAATCACAAAGTCACTTAATTCAGTTGTATCAAATTCAATTACACCTCGAATCAGATCATTGAACTGGATCTTTTTGTTCGGATTTTTAAAACGAATCACCTCACTCCTCTGATTCTCTTCTTTTGGTTCTTCATTGGAGATATAAGCTACACCACTATCTATCATCTTCTTTAGATAATCTTTATATAGAATAATTCTTTCGGACTGGCGATAAAACTCATCATGATTAAGTCTAAGCCACTTGAATCCTTCTAGAATGTCATCCTCGTATTCCTTTTTATTACGTTCCTTATCTGTGTCTTCGATTCTCAGAATGTACTTACCGTTGTTATGACGGGCAAATAAGAAATTAAAAAGAGCGGTACGTACACTTCCGATATGTAGATTACCAGTAGGTGACGGGGCCATCCGCACCACTATTTTTTCTTCTGACATAAACACATTTTAGCATTAAAATACAGAAACTTTAACCTCCCCCAAATAGTAGACAAATAGCGTATACGTTATAAATACGCGACCGCATAAAAGTAACGTATATCGTTTATGCAAGTCTCATTTTGCTATGGAGCCGTTTTCGAGTTTGGGAGTCTCTGACTCAGAGTCTTTAAAAATTATTTGGCCGACAATAAGAAAAAACAACGCACCCGGTAAAGTGGCTACTGCATTATCAGAATTAAATTGTCCAATGGCAATAAGTGTAAAGAAAGTAATTACGCCACCGAGCATACTGATAAATACCGCTTTTGGTTTCAATCTCCAAAATAGCGAGCCAACAATAGCAGGAGAAAGTGATAAACCAAAACTGGCGAGTCCAAATAGAACCGTTATAATGTCCCGCACAAAAATAGCTATAAACACGGCAACAAATACCAAAATAATCATAGTCGGTCGAATAATTTTCGAGAGATCGATGTCCGTTATTTCTTTCCTCTTTCGCGCGACAAAATCCTTCGCGATGCTAGACGCTAGTAAGTACACTTCTGTATCTATTGTTGACATAATTGTCGCAAGGACCATGACAATACCGACCCCTAACAACCCCACCGGCAAGAGTGCGGACAATCCCCAAAAGAAAGCTTGATTGGGATCAATTGTCGGAAAGTGGTTATGTGCGGCTATCCCGATAAGTGTCACTACAAATCCAAAAACTAGGAAAAGAAGTGCTACAGAAAAGAGAGAGTTCCTGGCGACTCTCGCTGAACGGGAGGAAAAAATTCTTTGCCAGATGTCGGCTGAAGCAAAAGAGAAAAATATTCCAATCAAGAGAGTACTTATAAATGTCGTAGTACTCGCCGCTGAAATTGACTGTGAAAAATTGACCGGCCCAATATCAATGAAAAATATAAGGCCAACTAATATGCCTAACATCAAGATCGCTTGAAGCAGGTCAGTATTAATAACTGCCTTATATCCCCCCAATAGAAGATATATCAAAACAACTAAACCGGATGTGATTATAATGATAGGATACGAAATATCAAAGAGCGGAGAAACAATATTACCCACCGCCATAAACTGAAGCGAGAGCAAACCAAAAAAGGCTACAAGGACAATAAGCGCAGCAAGAATTCTGTTGCTTTGCCCCCACTTCAGTCCAAAGTATTCCGACAGATTGATAAAGCCGTATTTATCGCCAAGTGTTTTAATTTTTGATACAGATAAGCCAAGTGGGATTACACCTATCGCCAGACCGGCCCATAACCAAAACGCGCCAAAACCCATTGTGTATGAAAAAGCGGCTTGGGCAATAAGCATCTCTCCGCCTAAAACCGCAAAAATTGAGGCAGTTGTTCTAAAAAAACCGACATCACGACTGCCAATAATAAAATCTGACGGCGATTCTCTTTTTCCTGCGCGCCAACCGATAACAAGAACAGCAAGAAAATATATTCCCACGATAATAAAATTAAGCGTCATGTTACTTCTCTATCTCATGCTCTAGGGCAATTTTAAGAATTTCTTCGGCTATCAGGTGCGCTGCATCCGGTTTGTAAAACAGTTTGGCCGCTGTTTTCATCTTTTCCCGCTCGATTTCATTTGTTACTAAACGCTCAATTTCTGAAGCAAGAACATTGGCTGTAAGGTTGTCTTCTTCCATAACTTCAGCAGCACCTGAACGGGCGTAGGCGAAAGCATTTGAGTGCTGTTCATGACTAATTTTCTCATTGATAGGGATCACTATCGACGGCACACCCCAAGCTGCTATCTCAAAAATAGTTGAACCAGCTCGTGAAATTACAAGAGAGGCAATTCCGGCTGCCATACGAAGGGCCAAAGCATTGAGATAATCAAATGTACGATATCTCTCTTTATAAAGAGAATTAAAGAGTAACGCCTCCCCTATCGTCCTAACCTCTGTCAAGTTATTCTTACCTGTTTGATGTATGATGGCATATTTTTCTACCAAAGTTTTCAGAGCTTCGAGAATCACATTATTTATCTTTTGGGCCCCAAGCGAACCACCAAGAACGAGAATAACTGGAATATTTTCTTCAATTTTGAGAAAATCTCGAGCACCAGAAGTTATAGGTACAGCAATATCTTTACGTACCGGTTGACCAGTATAAGCTACTCGACCATCTGGAAAATATTTAGCAGCGTCCTTATAAGAAACTGCGACTCTTTGGGCAAATTTACCAGCCCACAAGTTTACTCTACCCGGGATTGTGTCAGACTCATGAATGACCACGGGAATACGCAGAATACGCGCCGCCACTAGCGCCGGAAAACTAGCGTACCCACCTTTACCAAAAACCACATCAGGATAGAGTCTGTAAACTTGGACAAGAGAGACTATTATCCCCCACCCAGTTGTAAAAAGATCAAAAAAATTTGGCAGGAAAATCAGCCAGTTAGAAGAACGGCGAATCTTGCCGGCACTATTTTTTTTATAAGTAATGCCATTTTCAAAGAGTGCCCCGGCGTTGTAGGGTGTCGGAGACATATAAAATAACTCTAACTTAAAGAGTTTTTTCTCTTTGACAAGATTATTGAGTTCCTCGGCAATAGAGACTATCGGATAGAAGTGTCCTCCGGAACCACCACCAGTGAATAAAATACGCATGATTTATGAAGATTCTCGAGTTCTAGAAATAGAGAGCACGATACCCACTTCAAGAAGTGTCAAGAGAAGAGAAGTACCGCCATGACTGACAAACGGCAAAGTAATACCAGACAAGGGAACAACTCCAAGCATGGCGCCAATGTTGACGAATGCCTGGGAGACAATCATTATAACAATTCCAACGACTATGAGTCTACTGAAGGTATTCTCTGTCCCCGAAGCAATCTTGATACCTCGCGTAGCAAAAAGAACAAATAGTATCAATAAGATCACCGACCCAATAAAGCCAAATTCTTCTGCCGCGACAGCAAAAATAGAGTCACCCACTGGTTCGGGAAGATAAGTATATTTCTGAATACTTTGTCCAAACCCGCGACCAAAGAGTCCCCCAGAACCGATAGCTATAAGAGATTGTTGGACTTGATAGCTGGCTCCCTGAGCATCCTCCTGTGGGTTAAAAAAGGTGGTAATACGCTGCATAATGTAAGGTCGCATAAAGGCAAGCAATGTTATACCTACTACGCCCGCAAAAACGATAAGAAAAACGTGACGCCATTTCCCTCCCGCAGCCACAAACATGGCAACACCAACGACAATAATGAGGACAAAATTATCGGTATCCGGCTGTTGTAAGAGTAGTGTACCAGTAATCGTTAACAGTATAAGAAGCGGTAGAAGCCCCCAGCGGAAAGTTTTTATTTTCTCTTTGACTTTAGAGGCCCATGCGGCAAAGTAAATAATAAAGGCCAATTTCATTATTTCTGACGTTTGAAAGGATATGGTTCCCAAGACAATCCAACGGCGAGCGCCGGCATGTTCTGAACCAATACCAGGAACTAAAACAAGTATATTAAAGATAATGGCCACAAGTAAAAGATAGAAGGCCAATTTCTTCCAGATCTTCTTATCGAGGCGAGTAGAAACGATCATAGCCACAATCCCTAAAAAAAGGCCGAGAACTGTTTGGGAAAATGCGATGCTTGAGTAATTTGAATTCTCTTTCGCCAGAAGGGCAAGTGATGCTGAACTGAAAATAAAAAAGCCCACTATCAAAAGAATAATAGAGATCAATAAAAACGGCTTATCAACTTTCCCCCGTATAGTCATCATCATTGGGGGCAATTATAGCATTAACTAATGAGTGCCAAAATAACACCAGAGATAGCGGAGATGACAGAAACAACCCAGTAACGCATAACGACTTGCTCTCTTGGCCAACCCAGAGCTTGGAAGTGATGATGCAACGGAGTCACCCTGAAAACTCTTTTCTTATTAAAAAATTTGTAAGAAATGATTTGAACTATAACAGAAAAAGATGTTGCTACTAAAGGTAGAGCTATCACAGGTAGAAGCAGAACAGAATCAGTCAGAAAGGCAATCACGGAAAGCACTACCGTCAGAGCCAAACTTCCCGTTTCCCCCATGTAGAAGCGGGCCGGAGGGATATTAAACCATAGAAAAGCCAAAATAGCGCCAGCTATAGCCCCAGAAAGAGCAGAAATATCTATCTGATTATGGACAAAGGCAATCACAGCAAAGGCAGAGAAGATGGATGCAAATACTCCCCCAGCCAGTCCATCTAGACCGTCCACAACAGAGGTTGAGAAAGTGGCAAGCATTACCATAATGAAGAATGGTATAAACCAGATACCCAAGTACCAATCACCATTGAAAGGAATATGAACTGAGTTGAAATCAAGTTTATAATAAAACCAATAACTAATGACGAGACCTATTAGAATCACGAGAAAAATTTTAATCTTGCGATAAATAAGCGCATCTTGAGCAAATCTACCTTGCCCGTATATGTGAAGCAGATCATCTGCAAAACCGATAAATGCTGCGAGGAAAAAAGCCGCCAATGGTACAAGAGTCTGACTTCGAGAAAATAAATTTAATTTCTGCGTGATATCCGAGGGAAAGATTAAAGAGAGAGAATATATGATACAAACCGTTAGAAGTACGGCCACCCAGATGATGACCCCTCCGACTCTCGGGGTACTGAGTTCATGAAGAGTATTGTGAATGTTTTTGAAAGCTTCTGACGTATCGGCATTTGTCCTAGGAGAACTCTTCCACATCTTATATTTATAGAAATAGCTAGAGAAAAATGGAGTAATAAACATACCTAAAAAGAAGGTGAGGACAGTTGGAAAAATTATTTTTAATATATCCATATTTAATGTTGTCTTATATATGCCATCACAGCATTGACTAATTGCTCCGCATCTCTAAATCGTCCATCTTCAGTTGAACCTAGGATAGAGACTATGATAGGCCGACCCAGTTCAGGGTCGAAGACAAACACGATATTTCCTCCGGCTATATCAGTAAAGCCAGTTTTAGAGGCCATGATCCCGGGAATGTCAGAAACGATAATATTTGTATTCTTCGCCACATGCAAACGACTATCAAGAGATTGGAATGTGGTAGTGTCCTCTTTTGTAGCCAGTAACATTTCTGGATAGTGGCGAAGAATGTATTCAGTGAACGTACCCATGTCTCTTGCTGTGCTGTAACCACCTCCCTTTATATCTGTTTCATCTAACCCGGTCTCATTCCAGAAATAAGTATTCTTAAGACCGATGAAGCTTGCTTTACGATTCATTAAACCAACGAAGTCATTGATAAGTTTTTCAGAGTTAGTTCCCTCTTTCTTCAGCGATCCAAGAGCGAGAGCTATTGCATGCATGCCATCATTTGAGGATGTCATGAGAGAAAAATCTAACAAATTACGAAGAGACCACTTTTCTCCAAGACGGAGACCGCTATCCCCTTCCACATCGAGTGCCTCTCTACTTATAGTAATGGTGTTGTCGAGAAGATCTAAATCTGTGGCTACCAAAGTCGACATCAGTTTGGTTAAGGAAGCCAGCGGTAAACGATCATCAGCATTTTTAGCAAATAAGACAGTTCTTGTACGGGCATCATAGACATATATGGCTTTCGCTTCAAGATTAATTTGTTCAAATGGGCTAGTGGCAACTTGGGTGGGTACAGAGATATTCTTTCTCTTAGAGATTGAACCAGAGATAAAAGAGATGATAAACAAAGCGACGAGAGCAATAGTCAAAATGAGAAAGAGTCTAACCTCTGCATTATGTATATCATTAAATTGCTTATCCATTTTGTTCTGTGGGTACCGTCTTTACGAATTCTTCAATTTTCTTAAAAGCAGACTCATATTCTAGCAAATCCTCACGCTGGGTAACGCCGAGATATTCTAAAAGTTTAAGAGTGGTCTTGTAACTATAACTCCTTCCTGCCCCGAGCGTAGTCGAGGGGTCTGCACGCTCTATAAGTCCACGCACAAGTAAATGACGCAGAATGTAGCCAGAATTCACTCCACGAATATGATCAATCTCACGACGAGAAACGGGTCCCTTGTAGAGAATGATGGCAAGAGTCTCGAGTCCCGCGCGACCAAGATCACGGGAGAGTTCTTCTTTCTGCAAGTTTTCAATCAAACTACTTAAAGAGTGGTGAGTACCAAGACTAACATTCTCTCCGTCCCTGACCAACACTATTCCCCGCTCTCTGTATGAGTCAGACAGGTTGGAAATAGATTCTTTCACGCTTTCTGATTTCTCTCCAAGCCACTTTGATAGCTCTCCAATAGAAACAGGTTCATTTTTAAAGAAAAGCACGGCTTCAATCTTTGATTCTAAACTAGGCATAAATGGGTGTGTTTACTAACTCACTCTCTATCTCTATATCTCCGCGACCTTCCTGTGTTACACGAATAGCACCACGTTTAACTAGTTCAAGCATAGCAAGAAAACCGATAATTATAGAAACTTTTTTCTCGTAAGTCAAAGCGCCCTTGGTGGCATGAAAATCTTTAAAGTTGATTTTACTTGCTTTGGATATTCTTTCTGCTAATTTCTCTATCATCTCCTCTAAGCTGATAACTTTCTTGACTAAAACTTTTGGCAAAACCTCTTTCTTAGGCAAAGAGTCCAAGACTCTTTCCAAAGCTAGGAGAATATTTGCGGTATCTGTTTTGGAATCAGGAGAGAATACTATCGTAGGATTTTTACTAGGAAGCTTTTCAAATATTATTTGTTTACCAAAAATATTTCTTAAACCAGAAGCAAGCTCTTTGACCCTCGCGTATACAATCAAGCGGTTCTCTAAATCATGGACACTTTCCTCCTCTTCGTCAGAAAGCTTAATCATCGGTAGAAGCGAACGAGACTTTATAAGCATCAAGGTTGAAGCTACAACTATGAATTCTGCCGACTCCCCTATCGGAAATTCATCATGCTCATCAATGTAGTGTATGAAGTCATCTGTCACTTGAGACAAAGAAACATCGTTGACAAAAAGTTTCCTCTTGGTCACCAAATCAAGAAGAAGGTCCAAAGGACCTTCGAAAACTGTCGTCTTTACGGTATATTGAGTCATGGGTTCAACCTCTTAACGTCTCTGGGGAGATAAGCGGCTTCACGAACGTTGGAAAGGCCAAGAATTTTCATAATAAAGCGGCCTGGACCGATACCAGCACCGCCATGTGGCGGACAGCCGTAGCGGAAGAAATTTAGATAATCTTTGAGCACCTCAAGATCCATCTTTTTCTCTTTAGCTTGTTTCTCTAGAATTTCTGGCCTATGCTCTCGTTGAGCAAGAGTGGTCACCTCAACACCTTTGTACAAAAGATCCGCCCTTCGACTTATATCTGATCCTTCCTCTAGGCGCATATGATAGAAAGCGCTTTTAGATTTGTGATAGTCGGTTATGAATACAAATTCGTGATTATGTTCTTTTAAAACATATTCCGAAATAGCCCGTTCCTCTTCAGGGGATAAGTCATGCTCTTCTGGACTCGCAATATCAAGACGAGACAAGATTTTCTTAGCTTCGACCATTGTAATCCTCGGGAATGGTTGGGATGGAATAGAAATGTCTATATCTGGGAAGACCTCTTTAACTTGCTTGAAGCCAGCAATAATCATCCCCTCTTCGGCATCCATGACATCATGATGACTTTCTATATAAGAAATTTCAAAGTCCCAGCCAGTAAATTCCGTAAGATGTCGAGTAGTGAAGGAGGGTTCGGCGCGAAACACGGGAGACGCCATGAAAACTTTTTCGAAACCTGCGGCCATGGCCATTTGTTTGTAGAACTGGGGAGATTGTGCCAAGTACGCCTTGCGGTCAAAATAATTAACTTCAAAAACTTCCGACCCGCTTTCTGACGGAGTAGACATAAAAGCAGGCGGATAAAGTTGAATATAATTATTCTCATCCCAGTATTGACGCCACCCTTTCTCGAACTCTGTCCAAACTTTAAAAATTTTTGCCTTCTCTGGCTTCCTCAAATCGAGCCACCGATAATCAAGGCGTATGGGAAGTTCCGTCTCTTCTCCGCCTTTGATTACCACTGGTATCGGCAATTCTGGCTCTGCCCTTGAAAGCACTTCTATTTTAGTCGGATGCATTTCAGAACCACCCGGTGCCTGTGAAGCATCTTTCATCTCTCCGATTACTCTGATGACCGACTCGAGAGAAAGATTTTTAGCTGTCTCAAATTCAGAATTTTCTGCCGTTACCACAACCTGCGTCAAACCTTTAAGATTCCTCACAATAATGAAGATAATTTTCGACTGCACCCGCAAGGCCTGTACGAATCCTTGGATCATAGATTGGATATTATCATTTTTTAAATCTTTTGGCTTGTAGATTATAGAGCTCCGCATACTTACCTATCTTTTTCATAAGCTCTATGTGGTTGCCCTCTTCGATCAGATAGCCCTCTTCTAAAACAAATATCTGGTCACACTCTGAAATAGTGGAGAAATCATGAGAAATGAGCAGAGCAGTCGTATTTTTAGATAGATTTTCTATGGAATTGAAGATTTTGGCTTCGGCCTCCGCATCCACTGATGCCGTCGGCTCATCAAGAATCATGACAAGGGCATTTCGGTAAATAATCTTAGCAATAGAAAGTTTTTGTCTCTGTCCTTTAGAAGGCTCCTTTCCACCAAATTCAACACCCATTTGCTGATCGTACTTATCTTTCCATTCTGATATAAAGGTGTGCGACTGGCTAATCTCTGCGGCTTCGATGACTTTCTTTAAGTCTAGACTTTTCTCAGACCGACCAATAGCTATAGCTTCTTTAGCAAGGAAATCATAGTTCGCATAGTCTTGAAACATTACAGCAAGATATGACCACCATTCTTCTAAAGAGATTTCTCGCAGGTCAATTCCATTTATTAAAATTGTGCCTTCAGTAGGATCATAGATACGACAAAGTAGTTTAACGAATGTGGTCTTACCTGCACCATTATTGCCTACTAGACCAATCTTATTTCCTGACTGCAGAGTTAAGCTTATATTTCTTAAACTGTATTTTTCTGAATTGCTATATTTAAAACTTACATTTTTGAACGTAATTTCAGGTACTGAAGAAAGGTCGAGAACTGTTGGCTTTGCAGACTCGATAATCACAGGCCCTGTATTCATAAATGTAATCATATCCCGTACTATGAGATGGTTCTCATATTGCCCCGAAATGGTCTCGAGCAAATTTGCAATAGAATTGCGAACGTTTGAAAGAGTAGTCATTATGTAAACCAGTGTACCGACCTGAAACTGTCCTGAGACCACACTTCGTACTACAAGAAACAACCCGGCAGTAAAACCGATGAGTGCCAGAATATCAGTGCTAGATGCGTGCAATAATCGCTTCTTCTCTAGACTTAGCTGGACAGTTGCAAAATCCGAGAGAATTTTTCTCATTAGCAGAAGTAATCTCTTTCCTGATTGTAGAAGTTTCGTTTCAATCAGGGGTATTCTGAATGTTATATGCGTACGTAAATCTGCGAGTCGACGCTGTTCCGGAGAATCTTTAGACCAAATATTCCATGATTTTCCAGCATATTTAACATCCATAAGAAATGCAGGAATCGCAGTCACTATAACCACGAAATAAACCAAGAAATTAAAGTGTATTGCCAAAACAGTTCCGACGACAAAACTCACTAAAGCACGTATGATATCGAATTGTGCATTCCCAAGTTGGAATGTAGGATTTGCCCCATTTCTAAATGTTCGCTGTATCAAATCCTGAAATTGTGGATCTTCGTATGAAGCGATGTCTATTTTCTCGCGTTGCTTCAAGAAATCGAGATCTGTCTCCATTTGAAGTGTGAGCATACGTCGGCGATTCACATATAACTGCAGGTTGCCAACGATAGTAGGCATGCTCGTCACAAATGCGTATAAAACTAACACGGACCAAATGCCGACATAAGATCCTACTTGAGTACCTTTGAGAATAGCATTAACTAAAGTTCCCAAGAGAAATGCGCCAATGTAGGGCAAAATACCGGCCACCACACTTAAAACTGACATAACAAATGTACTCCCCGGCACAAAACGAAAAGAATATCTAAGCACGAACCTAACGCTCAATAAGTAGTCCTTTATACCTTGCATTTAGTACAGCTTTAACCCAATTTTTTCTCGTACTTCCTCCATCTTTTTTTCTGCCCGATCGCGAGCTCTCGCCCCTCCCTCTCGAAGCACTTCAAACACTGTATTCTTCTCTTTCTCCAATACTTCCCTCTTCTCACGCATTGGTCGAATACGCGCTTTGAGATCTTCTATTAAACATTCCTTCAATTCCTTATACTTTCCCTTATTATTTGTATATAGTGCGTCCAAATCTACTTTCTCAAGCAGAAGTGAATGAATCGCATAAACATTTTCTGGTTTATCACCGGAGGAATCCGTGACGATACCCATCACCGCTTTTTCTATTTCTTCGTCTGACGCAAAAAGCGGTATGGTATTGCCATAGCTCTTACTCATCTTGCGTCCATCAGTACCCGGCACCACAGCCACGTCAGCAAGGATAAGTGGTTCAGGAAGTTTAAAAGTCTCGCCAAAAATGCGATTGAATTTTTCCGCCGTATCGCGAGCAATTTCCACATGTTGTGTCTGATCCTGCCCAATAGGCACGACATCTGTATCTTGGATGAGAATATCGGCGGCCATAAGCAATGGGTAATCAAAGACCCCTACGTTTATTTCTTTATTTTTCGCCTCCGCATCTTTGAAGGCGTGCGCCCGCTTCAAATAAGGCATAGTGGTCAGGCAGTTGAAGATCCAAGCGAGTTCTGCTACTTGAGGAACATCGGATTGTTTGTAGATGACAACTTCCTTAGGATCTAGACCAATAGCCATATAGTCGAGAAACACTCCCAGAGTATTCTCTTCGAGTTCTGTTTTGCTCTGGATACTAGTCAGGGCGTGTAGATCTGCGATGAAAACATAGCTCTCGTATGAACTCTGCAGTTCAACAAACTGCTTCATAGCGCCAAAATAGTTACCTATGTGTGGCCTGCCGGTGGGCTTGACTCCGGATAGTAGTGTTTTCTTTATCCTGAGCAAAGGTGAAGGATTATCTGACATAGCCATTATAATAACAGTTTTTATAACCCCCTGTCACCCTTCCATTTAAACACTCCAACATTCTCAAGAGTGTTGGAATGTTTGTATAAAGCTGGCAAATACTTTACCGTAGGGAGAAAGGGTGTGCTCTACCGTTCTTCCAAGATAACGCTTGTTGATGAGACCGGCTTGCACTAGGCGCCGGGTATGCTCTGAGGCAGTCTTTTCATTCATTTCTAACTTCTCTACAATTCCTTCCAGAGTAAGCGCCTTCCTGTCATTTAAAAGAAGAACTATCGCTATACGCCAATGGTTAGAGATTCCTTTCAAATGCCTTTCCATTTGCTTAGCTGTTTTAATATTTTTTACCATACATTAATTATATAATACTCTAACACTCTTGAGAATGTTGGAGTGTTAATAACTATTTGATCATATTTTGTATTCAGATTTCTTTTTTACATCTGAAATTTTTCCGCCTGCGGCCCGGAGAAAATTTTGATGCAGACTAGTTAATTCACTTGGAGAGACTTTGGTAAAAGTTTCTTCCGCCGCTTCTGATACCTGGCGGAATTCAAGGTCTTTCTTAAATACTTCCGGATGAACTTGGAAAGTTTGTTTGTTCCATCCTATGAGATAGAGACCTGCCAAAGAGCGCACGCGCGAGAGGGCTACATAACCTTGCCCAAATTCAAAAACATCAGTCAAATCCATAGCTGCCTCGTCGAGACTCATCCCCTGGCTTTTATGCACTGTGATAGCCCATGCCAGACGTAGAGGCACTTGAGTGATGCGAGCCTTGACGCCCCCACCCTCTTCGACTGTCCAGTCCATAGGTTCTGCTAGGATACTTCGACCATTCCTTAAGAGCACGACAGGAAAACCGCATGAATTTAATTCTTCAATTTCTCCCAAAGTGCCGTTGACAAATCCGGTTCGCGGGTTGTTTTTGGTAAACATGACCCTAGCACCAACCTTCAACTTTAAAATCTCTGGCGAGAGACAGCCCTTCTTTAAAGCAGCAACAAGAAGCGGCACTCCGTGATCATTCATTTCAAAAATTTGTTCTTCGCTCGAGAGCTTAGACAATTCCTTTTCATTGACTCGATCTACATCCTCATTGTGCGAGAAAAGGCGCGGAATGCCATCGGGTACTTTTTCCAACGTCACTTTTCGCTTTTCAATATGAGCATGATGCGAGCTCTCGTAGCGATTGCTACGGATAGCGGAGAGCACAGAAAGAAAATTGCTATCATCCTGCCGATGTTGTTCCGAGAGATAACAGGTGATGAAACTGGCCTTCTGCCAACAGGGAGCATCGTAAGCAAAGCGTTGTGTTTTTTCTTTGATCAGAGCATCTTGTAAATTATCTTCTTCTCTCTTGATCACTGGCGGCAATTGGAAGAAGTCTCCGACCAACACTATCTGAAGTCCGCCAAAAGATTGACCGTTTTGCTTGATCTCGCGACAAACCGCCTCGACCATTGCGAGAGTTCCCGGACCGAGCATAGACACTTCATCAATAATTAAAACTTTGGTCCGCCCGATAAACTTTACAATGCGTTCATTAGAAGCAATCTTATCTAGTTCGTACTTATTTAAACTTCGCTTAATACCGATACCGCTCCAAGAGTGGATGGTCATACCACCAATATGTGTAGCGGCAATACCAGTAGAAGCAGTAATGGCTGGCTCAATGCCGTGTGATCGTAAATATGAAACGTATTGATTTACCAAGTGCGTTTTACCCGAGCCAGGTTCTCCTGTCAGGAAAACGTTTGCTCCGGTTTTCAATATCGAGAGTGCTTGCGCTTGAGTCATTTTGTGTATATCTACAACACTCTAACATTCTCAAGAGTGTTAGAGTGTTGTAGATAGATTGTTAGTTATGAAATCGGTAACTCCATATAGAAAGTGGAGCCCTTGTTGAGCCCAGCGGATTCGGCCCAGACGCGGCCTTGGTGCGCTTCCACGACACCCTTGACGAACGAGAGGCCAAAGCCGGTTGAGTTGACGTTAATTTTAATCGAGTCCTTGTCCCTACCTCCCTTGGTAAAGAGCTTGGGCTTAAGTTCTTCCGATATGCCCACACCAGTATCTTTGATAGTTAATAAAATTTTATTAACTATCTTCTCCAGATTTAATTTAAGACCACCCGTGGGTGTATATTTGATAGAATTATCGATCAAGTTTCTAACTGCTTGACCCAGTTGACTCGCATCGCCTTTCATATTGTAGTCTCCGGATACAATGTCGAGTTCCAGAGTAAGCCCCTTCCCTCTAGCCACATCTTTCTGCTTCTCAGCAACTTCCGTCACTATCTTACCGAAATCCATGGGTTGCATATTGTAAACGAAAGTCCCCTTCTCAATATTCGAGGCAGTCAAAAAGTCTTGTACAAAGTCCACTCCTTCTGTCAGAGATTTGAATCCCTCTTGGAGCATCGGCTTGGCAGAATCTGATATCGGTCCGTATTCAGGCGTGGAAAGAAGTTCAGAAAAAATATTGCGCGCCTTGGCCAGATATCCCTTGATCTGGTGGTTAATGATATGTATCAAGTTTGTCTGCCCTTCGTTGGCTATACCAAGTTCTATATTGGTTTCCTTGAGTTGTTTGTACAAAAGCGCTTTATCAAGAGCAACGGCAATCACGTTTATAAAGCTCTCGATTGATTTCTTCTCATATTCCACAAGATCCTTATACGTTCTATTTAAACTTAGCAAAAGTACACCAATAATTTTATTATCACTAACTAGAGGATACGCGAGAGAAGCGCGAATGTGTTCATTATTAATCAGATCTTCGCTGTAACCCATTTTTCCATTAATCACGACTTCATTCAGAAAAGGACTTTCTGAAAAATCGGTTGTGCCTTTAAACCGTTCCGATTGGGCGGAAGCTAAAAGTTGTAATTTCTTATGCTCCAGATCATAGAGAAAAATAGACACTAATTCGAAACTGAAATCACCTTGGATCGTTTGGACAATTCTTTTAGCAAGATCGCCGGGCTCTAGGGTTAGAATACTTAACGCATACAACTGATCAAACAAGGTAAGGACCTTATTCTTTGCCGCTAGTTCTACGCCTTGCTTATAAAGATTCTCGGCGAGTGTCTTTGGGCCATTATTTTCTAGAGCCATATGATTATGATACCTCGAATCGGAACCGATTCAATAGCATTTTTACAATCTCCTTCTGGCAACTTGTATAAATTTGTAAACTATGTCATTATAATAACTAGAAGAAGCTTTCGGAAGGTTTCTAAAACTGCACATATCAATTACAAAATGGGAGGAGTAAATGAAAAATATCTTGATAGTCGCAAGCATGAGTGAGCGCTACTACTACGATCCGTTTCTGAAGGCATGCGAAAATACAAACCTGCGTCTCTATGTACTCGATCCATCTCGCTTCCCTTCGGAGACAGTTGTAAGTTTCTCACTGGGGAACAATGCTAAGTTATCTGGATTCATCGAAGTGCTTGACCTTAGCGGTAGTTGTCCCCAAAAAGTCTGCTTGTCTGTTTCTGATATCGACATTGCTTGGTATCTCAGAGAAGGTCCCGCAAGAACGGCAGTGGAAGAGTCTTCCTTAGAAGAAAGATTTATCAGAAATGAATCAAGAGGTACACTTCGGTCCTTTTTCTCAACACTCACCTGCACATGGATTAATCACCCGGAGACGATAGACCGTATCGCAAGTAACAAGCTCTATCAGCAACAAGTCGCACATCAGGTAGGCCTTGTGACACCGATGACGTTTCTGAGCAATGACCCCGAAAGTGTCATGAATTTCTCATCCCAAAAGAAGGGCCTTCTGTTGAAGTCTATTGGCTACATCAAACTGGACGAAGAGGGACAATATTTCCTCTACTCTCAACGCATATCGCATGAGGAGATTAAGCAAAGTAAACCAGCCATCCGTCGCTGTCCTGTCTTCTCTCAAGAATATGTAGAGAAACGATACGAACATCGGGTTATGGTAGTTGGAAACAGAGTCCTCTCGTGTAGGATAGATTCACAGGCGAGCGAAGCCACGAAGGTTGACTGGCGGCATTATGACTTCGGAAAAGTTGAACATCTCCAAGTTAAACTGCCAAATAAGATAGAGAAGCAACTGTGTCAGTTTATGGATGCAATCGGTCTCAAGTACGGCGCGATAGATCTCATCGAGACGCCGAACGGAGACTTCGTTTTCTTGGAGGTTAATCCATCCGGTCAGTGGGGATGGATCTCGGATCTTGCCGGATTGCCGATACCAGAAGCGGTAGCAGACATGCTTGAAGCTCTTTAGTAGTCCAGAAAATTTACCCCAATGGCCGCAACAAATGTTGCGGCCATTCTTAATTCTCAATTTTTTAATTGTGGGAAATGTGCGTAGATAGATTGTTTGAGTAGAGTGGTATTTTTATTTTTCCCTGAACGTTTTAGTGACTGAAGAGCCATGGTGATTTCTTTTAACGCAGAGGATGTCTTTCCGATCCGCTTATAAACAATAGCAAGTCCAATCTGAGCCATTGATTTTTCCTCTATTTTCTTTGCTTGAGTGATTGCCGTCCTATACCAAGTGAACGCACCCGGTAAGTCATTGAGACGTAGATGCACATCAGCGGCGCGTTCCGCCGTAAGAGCCGAGGGTTGATGTTCAAATGTCTGTCTGGCTAATTTTTTTGCTTCTTTGGCACGATCCATCATTGCATATATTTGCGCCAAATATATTCGCGCGTTCAATAAGTTTCTTTCATGAATATCTCGCCGTTTCTTTATTACAAGTTTACAAATATCGATTGCCTCTTCGAAGTTTCGTGTTATTAAAACTTTCTTCTTACTCTTTTGAGTACGATCATACATTAAGTAAGCAGCATAATGATATAAAAAAAATGCTTTCTGTATAAGAGTTTCTTCATCTGGCCCATATTTTTGATGAAAACACTCGATAATCCCGAGTCCTTCTTGGTATCGTTGTCTGCGCGCCAACTTTAATAGCTGTGCTTCTATTTGAGATCTAGTTTTTTCTAAAGAAGTAGATCGCATTGCTTTAACAATACATAAAACAAAACCCTCGGCAAGACGTCTGTCTTGCCGAGGTTCGTTGCCTCCTAAACTGAACGCGACCTACCGTGTAGCATCCTCCTGCTGGTCATGCATTTCCGGTTGATTACCGCCTGTTGTCACGACCGTGAAATGACTTGCGGTCGTGTGTGACGTTTGCGGCTTTCTTTCGATCCGTCGGAGCATGAGCGGTGTACACTCGGTCACTTCATGTGTTTCTGGAAACTTGCAAGATGCCTTGCCCATCTTTTCTCACCTCCTTTCCAATTTTGATTTGTCTAAGCACCATAATGACACGGTTTAAAAATTTAAACAAGATTTAGACTATTTCAAACTAGAGGGTACTTCGGACGGCTGGAGGTCGGCGACTAGAGAAATCACAGCTTCTCTACACACCTCCCGCGCAGCTCGGCCAAAAAGAACCTCGTATTCTTTTACCAGGTTATCTATAACTAGACGCTTGTCGATATTTTCTTCTATGGTAACTTCCCCAGTTTTTTTATCTACGGTGTGTAAACCCTTCACATGATCGGCTTCTTCCCACGCCAATGGACCGATAATAAGCTCCTGCTCCTTTATAATCTTCCCAGCAATTTGATCGAGAGTGGTCATATGTTTTCAATTGAATCTCTGGCACGTACACTAAGCATCACCACTCCAAGAGATAGAGTAAACATGGCAGTCGCAAAAATAAAATCCACCCAATTAGCAGAGAAGAAAGTTTCTATGGTGGTAGTATAAGAGAAAGAGAAGTCTGCCATATAATTTATAACAAAACCTATCAAAATTATATATATGGCGGTTTTGAATTTACCACCTAAGTAATTAAAAGACAAACTATAAACTAGGGCGGTTGTGGTTAGAAGAACCACGCTCCCTATCGGATAAGCTAGATCAAAAAATAATTTGAAATATTCATCTGAACTCACCAATACTCCACCCCGAGCAACAATAACTAAGAGATAATATGATAAAGCGATAATTATCAGTGGAACTGCAAAAAAGACAGATTTTCCGCCCCAAGTTCTAAGACCGAATTTCGCCCCAGTTACTTTAGACAAATAAAACATACCTATTCCCCACAATGGCCAACTTAGGATAAAACTCGCATCTGCTACAGATGGATACGGTACTTCAACATTTAAAAAAAGATTGTAGAAAGAGAAAATTACTTGTCCAATTCCCCATGTGATTAAACCTAAGGAAAGAAAGAGTAAACCTTTGCCTAAAAAGCTTTTTACAGACCCCCACTTATTAGAGTTGACAACCCCAAAGACACCCCCAAATATTGGGATCAATCCGAAACAAAATGCAAATAGATAATTACTTAAATTATTTACTGATTGTGTAATATATAAGGAAAGCCACCACAAAACTATTACACTATAGTAAGTGATTAAAAATTTAATTGTATTACTTTCTTTGGCGCTTTGTTGCATAAGCTAGTATTATACTTGTATATCCCTGTTCCTTGTGGGAAGGTAATCTCTTGACTTCAATTTTAATACTCTTTGGTAAAAAATCAACATCTAGTATCTTGCGTACCAAATGTTCATCTACATTAGCACTGGGAAAAGACACGTTACCTACTCTATAATAACGAGCTTTGCGCAAGCAAGCAAGTATGAAGACCCCGCCTGGCTCTGCGAGAGAGACAATATTTTTAATATAGCGCTTAAAATCACTGTGGTTATCTGTAGCTGAATCTGCACAATAACAGCTAATAACCACTGGGTATGATTCATGTGCAGATTTTCCTAAGGGGTCTGTCTGTCCCGCATCAGCTCTTATATACTTGGTAATTTTATTTTTAGTTTCTAATTTTCTAATCTTAATATCATTTAATAAGGGTTTTTTTTCTCCCTCACATTTAAGGGTATAAGATATGAAACTGTCCCAATTATGAGCATCTTTTTTACCGTGAACCCATTTTGAAATCTCTTCAAGATTGGGTTTTAAAAAATCAGCCAAGTGTACTTCCGAAGCAGATGGTATAAATGGGAAAATATGATGAAGAGTTGGGCCTGAACCGAATTCTAATATTTTTTGTCTTGGAGAGATTTGCTTGGCAACTTTAGATAAGAAAGCTATAGTAGCAACCTCGTCAGGTTCAATTTTAGAATAGAATTTATTAAGGTATGTTTTAGGATTCCACTTATTCCATATAGACCTACTTTTGCCCATATCAACTCCTTTTAAAATATATTTTCGGTATTTCAAAAGCATTAAACCTGGAAGCATATACCGTAGTATATGCTCCAGTATTCATTATATATATTTTGTCACCTATACTGACTTCAGGAAATAATATATCTTTAAACATAACATCCACGCTATCACATGATGGTCCGGCAATTGTGGTCAATTGCTTTTTACCTTTTCCCAGAGTTTTTAATTCATACATGAAGTTTTCTATTGTCTCCATAAGACCATTAAAAACTCCGACATCCAAATAGACCCAGTTTTCATTTCCTCTTTTAGCTAAACCAATAACAGAGGCGACCATAATAGCCGCATCACCGACAAGCCCTCTACCAGGTTCAACTGTAATACGTAAATTATCGTTCAAACTAAATAAATTATTTTCTAAAATTGGATTTATGATTTCCCCAATCTCCTTCACGCTCGGAATAGATTTAATGTGTTTAATAGGTATGCCACCGCCCAAACTTATAACAGAAAGATTAAAACCGATTTTTTGCGCTTCCCTAAATAATTCTTCGCAAATATACAAAGCATTTGCCCAATTTTCCTTATTCAAGCACTGAGATCCTACGTGGAATGTAAGACCAACGATTGAAAGATTTTTTTGTTTTCCATATTTAAGAAGATCAGCAGCTTCAGTGGCCTGTACTCCGAATTTTTTAGTGAGTGGCCAATCACTCCCTTGGTTATCAACCTGTAACCTCAATACAAGTTCGCTGTTTGGGGCATTTTCGGCTATTTTAATCATCTCTTGCGACGAATCAAAAGCTATTAGTTTAACTCCATATTTATGCAGAGATTTGATAAAAGAGACTGACTTAATAGGATTAAAACAAGCGATTCTTTCCGGTGGCACTTTAAGTTTTTTTAACTGGAGAAGTTCACCTTCAGAAGCTATTTCAAATGATGAATTTTCACTTATAAGCGTCTTTATTATTCTTTCATTATCGTTGGCCTTCACTGCATAGAAAATATCAGCACTTGGAATAAACTTCTTAATCCGACGATAATTTTCTCGAATTATGTCAAGATCGCAGAACAAAAAAGGGGTCTTGTGTTTGAAAACAATATTGGGTTTTACTTTGTTTAAATCCATATTTAGCCCATTATAAGGGGAACGGAGCAAGATACCTTTGCTTGGTCTTCAAGGTCTACATACCTTTCCCTCTAGATTATACTTTTTGTTCTACTTGTCTGTCTATGTCTCAAAAAATACGACAAAAGTAGCCACCACCCAGACATCGGATGGCGGCTACACGAACTGTACCACAGATCAGCTGTTACGGCCAAGTTCAAGACAGGCCATGGCTCCGAGGGCTAGGACTATCCCAAACCACTGCAGGACCGAGAGTGATGCCCCTCTGTGGACATCCCAAGCCGTGACCAAGGCAATGTTGACGAGAAGTACGATTACAACTCCCACAGCCAGAGAATACCCATTTGTCACCCCCTGACGGACCACGAGACCGAGGCCAGTCATGAAGATGAGATACATGGCGGCACTGCCTAGCCACCATTGGAGCCGGGACGTATAGCTCCAGTAGCTAAGCACGATGTCTGCCACAGCGCCTATTGCGCCGACAAAAATGATAAGCAACCAATTCATCACTGTCTCTCCTTTCTCTCTCCTTAGTAAAGGTTCCACCTCCGTACCTTTAAATACCGTCTGCCTCTATTATGGCACGACAGACACTTCTATGTCAATAGCTTGCCGTATAATCCGGCCAATTATTTTGGAAAAAAATGCTACAATCATTTTATGAAAAAAGTTACGCTTTATATAATCCCAGGTGTCGGAGAATCCACAAGAAGCAAAAACTATAAAGAGATCATCAGGTCTTCCCAAAAGCTTGGCCATAAGGTAATCCCCGTTAACATACGCTGGTCTGCAAAAATGGACGTAAGTGACTTTATAAGTCAAGCAAAAGAGATCATCCTAGATGATGGGAAAAACTGTTTTGTACTGGGATTTTCTTTAGGCGCCTATATAGCTGCTATTCTTGCCCCGAAAAAAAAGATAGCGGGACTCATTTTCTGTTCTATGTCTCCATACTTTAAAAGCAACCTAAAAGACATACCTTTGTCAGCGAAACGATATTGGGGTAAAAAGATGATTAATAGCTTTAAAAAATATAATTTCCCGTCCTACATCCATAAGAGAGGGTGGTTTTTGATTGGGTCTGAAGATTGGGACTTCGCTATAGAAGCAAATAAACATTTCTATAAAAACTGGTCGGGTAAGAAAGATTTTTTCTTGATAAGGGGTGCTGGACATGAGTTAAAACACCCTAACTACATAAAGCAGGTTAAAAAAATAATAGGAAAACTCTAGGCGGTGTTACACCTAGAGTTTCTGAGCGATGTCGAGAGCAATTGACCTATCTTCTTTCTCATCAATGAACCCGGCCCAATCTCCGCATGGATTCAGATCGATGAAAATGTACTTACCGGAAGAATCGACCAAGAACTCGGGGCATGCCATCTTTATTCCTATCTTGCGCATGAGAGAAAAGAGCGCCGTCTGTTCATCGAGTGGTAGGAAATGCTTATTCCACTTGATGTCCAGGCCATCTTCTTGAGCTTCCCTGAACCCTTTTCCGTTAAACTGTCTGGAGTCAGCAATGTATGCACGAACGCGATCACCTACCACGACACAGCGGATTTGGGCTTTGAGTTTCACTGGACTTTGCCACTGCCAAGGTAGACCTTCGGATGGTAACCCCCCATAATGCCTCTTTTCGTCCGAGTTGAAGAGCGTTACTGCTGTTTCTCCATCTTCCCCCACCACGTTTGTGATAGAGAAAGGGAACCCTAACGACTTGCGGTAGGACACTTCAGGTCTATCGGGGTTCTCGAATGAGTTAATGGTAACGTCTGGAGTAGCTAGGCCACTTTCTCTTGCTGAATGCAAGAGAACTATCTTTGACTCTCCCCGTTCCAGGTTTTCGAAGCTACCCGGAAGCCAGATAGCCCCTTCAAAAGCTGACCTTATTTCTACCAAGAAGTGATGCAGCTTGAAGCGAAAGAGTGCTGGATATGAACAGTTGGAAGGCAGGTTAACCAAGCTGTCGATTCTCCACCAACGCATCATGTATATTGAGCTCGGGACAAATCTTAGGGTACCCACCTTCAACTCAACTCCGTGGTGGTTTTCGATTAGCGACACCTTCGACACGCTGTCCAGAGAAAGAGGGTTGATCAAGACACAATCTTTTCCTACTTGCTCCAGTGAACTAAGAAGAAGAGCTGTCTGGTAATCGTCCCCTTGGTAAGAGCTTCCGAAGATCAAAATCATGGAAACCTCCTATGGTTTATGGTTTTTAAAAGTGGGTGTGGATTGGTTAACCCACACCCACTTTTAGCCGGCTCGGCATCACCCGCAGAAGTGACTCGTGGGGCGAAGCGGTTTACGACTTAGGGCGACTAGATCCTTGATACTCGTGCGACGGATCATGTGATATCACCTCCTTTCTGTGCTGAAGTCTGACTTTAATATAATACGAAATATACTAATATGTCAATGGTTTGGAAAAAAAATCAGTAATTAAAAGAAAAATTACAAGAGGTCAGATATATCCTCAATCTCTGATAAGTCATCAACGGAAAGACTCTTAAGGATATTATTCTTGATAAATAAAAGCTTATTGGGTTCCAAGTTTTTCACAAAATCTATATCGTGAGATATTGCCAGTAACGCTCCTTTATATTCAGAGAGGACATAGGTTAATTCCTGTATAGTGTCAATGTCCAGATTGTTTGTAGGTTCATCAAGAATCAAAAGGTCAACCGGAGAAATCGCTATTATGGCGCAAGCCAGACGAGCCAGCATACCACCACTCAAATATTTTGCTTTTTGATCAACATCTTGTTGAGTAAAAAATAAATATCGACTTAAATGTTTCCGTGTATCGTCGGTAGACATGCTTGAATAAACCTGCATATTTGCAAGCACTGTCTTTTCTGGATCTATTGCATCATACTGTTGATCAAAATATACTATTTTTACTGAACTGTTTATTTTCGCTTTTGGTTCAAAACGATATGGTTCTAAGCCCATGAGAGCTTTAGCGAAAGATGATTTTCCTGACCCATTTTTTCCAAAAATTACATATCTGTCTCCTAAAGACTGACTTAGTTTAATATCTTGAATTAAACATGAATTACCTACGTATAAAGAACAGGAATCTAGCGAATAAATAATTTTATTTTTAGATAGAGTGGTGAGAGAGGCTCTTAGACTTTTCCTTTTTGAAGTATAAATATGTGTAAGTTTTCCTTGTGTTTTCTCGAGCAAATTCTGGAGTTTTTTTGTTTTTTTGCCAGTGGTGACGGCGGCCCGATTAGCAAAATACCCTATTTCACCTCTAGACATGCTTCTATCACTGGCCTGTCTTCTACCCTCCGCAACAGAACGAGTATGTCTTATGTTTTCACGCTTAATTGACCTGTGTAACTTGTGTGTTTTTTTCCTCAAACTTTCTTTTTGTCTTTCTACTCCCTCCATTTTTAACAGGTTTTCTTTCTTTAAACCAGCGTAAGTACCCTGAAAGTTTCTAATCGAATTATTTTCTATAATCCATAATCTATTTGCTAGATTGTCCAAAAACCAAATGTCGTGCGAAACAAAGATGAGTGAGCCTTTGAAATTTCTGAGAAGATTGAGTAGCGTTTTGCGAGCTGAAAAATCTAGATGATTTGTCGGTTCATCAATCAATAGAATATCCGGATTTGTTAGAAAACTCACAGTAATCTGAAGTATCGCGAATTCTCCGCCTGAAACATCCTTGATAGATATATTCTTAAAGATTTTCTGAAAATGTTCTCCTGAGAAATTATTAATTTGGTCTAGTGAAAGTTTTTTTTGAGATGCAAATTGTTCAATTGTGATGTTCTTCGTGTTTTCAGGAATTTGAAGCACTTGTGAAATTAGTGAGAGTGAACCGTGTACATTAAGAGATCCTGACAAAAGTTCGGTACTGCTAAATATTGTCTGTAGAAGACATGATTTTCCTGACCCGTTTGGAGCTACAATTCCCACTTTGTCACCCACATCTAAACTGCCAGAGAATTTTTCTATTAGAGTTTTCGAATATCCGATATCTGCGTTCGAGAAAATAATTGCTTGCTTAATCTTTTTCATAAATCTTTTACTAATAACAATGGGGGTAGGCCGTGACCTACCCCCATTCCTGAATCCGAGAAACTAGACGTCGAACTCACCACCTTTCACGCCCCTGACGAAGGCCTTCCACTCGTCGTTGGTGAAGAAGAGGGTCTTCTTCTTGCGGTCCTTGGTGTCTCGGACTGCCACACCCTTGGGGGTAACGGCAACTGCGACACACCACGTGATGATCCTGCTCTTGGCCGACTTCCTGAATTCCTTGTCCTTCACGGGAAAACGGAGCTGTCTCATATGTCTCTCACCTCCTTTCTGTACCAAAGTCTGATATTAATATAGTACGAGTGACACTTCTATGTCAATAGCTCTTAGTATAGATTATTTTCCGGATACCTCGTCCCTCTTTTTATAAACTTTTCGATACTTATCTATAGAACTTTCTCACACGTACAAACATAATTATTACCAAGATACAGAAGGTTTTTTATCAGTACCGCATAATGCTAGATAGAAATTATCTCTATGTAAATATTTTCTCGCTGTATCATTTACTTCTCCCAAAGTTAAAGAACTAATTTCATTCATAAAATAATCAATGGTCCTGGCGAGTTCTGGATTAAATATCATTTCGTCTTCATGAGCATTAATCCACGACCGTGAAGTCTGCATATTATTAAAGACCGACTTAACAGTGGCAGATTTTGCAAATTCAAACTCATTTTCACTTATACCATCTTTTCCTATTTTTTCCAACTCACTGATTATGACCCTGCTCACATTCTCTAATTTATTATGTTCAAACGAGGTTGATATGCTAAAATGACCTGCGTCTGGGTAATTGGAGTGATTTGCTCCAACGCTATATACTAGCCCTCTTTTGTACCGAAGCTCTTTAACAAGGCGAGAGGCCCGACCCTGGCCTAATACATTGGCGATTAGGTCCAGATGGAACGTTTCTCTGTCATTCTCATTTATTCCTATGGTCCTGAAACCCATTTTAGTATAAACCTGTTTGTTGTCTCTAAATGGTCTGGACACTATTGGATCTTCACGATAAATAGTCGCTTTGGCCGGCATAGTAAAGCGTTTTTCTGTTTTGTGATGATTGAGATATCTATTTAACAGGGGCAAACACTCTGCCATGGTAATACCGCCGCTTACCAAAACACCCATTCTTCCTCCATTTAAAAAAGAATCTTTGAATTTCAACAAGACTTGTTTTGTAATTTTATTTACTGAATCTTTATTTCCCATAACATCCTTTTCTAACGGTGTTTTTTTGAAAATAGTTTGATAGTAAATCTGACTTAGCAAGTAATATGGGTCTTCTTCGGCTTCTCCTATTTCAGAAATGATAGAACCTCTTTCAGATTCTATTATTTTTTGGTCTAAGAGAGAGTGCCAAAGCATCTCTTCAAGTATTTCAAGGCCAATTTGTAAATCCTCCTTTTTTGGTACAGTAATGTTGAATCTTAGGTAATCTAAACTTGTGTTGGCTGAAAAACTACCGCCGACCCTTTCGAGTGGCTCGGCCAATCTATCTTTACTAGGAAATTTTGTCGTACCAGCCACAAGCATGTGTTCAATAAAATGAGCAGTGCATGGAATAGAATCGAAACGAGAACCCGCAAAAAAGTGGCTCGAATAGATATGGGCGCACCTATTTTATTGAATAAAAAGACTCCGACATTATTGTCTAGTATGTCTTTTGAAAAAGAAACACCGAATTCTGATAACTGGTAATCCATAATATAGTACAAAACATTACGTCCTGTCAAGCTTAACTGTATGGTTAGTACAGATTTATATCGGGGTACCTCGTTCCCCTCTTTATAAAATTCGTCTCTATATCCTTTAGGTCAAATTTTTCCTTAAAATATTTTGATACAAATTCTGTGTCCATACCGTTCTTGCAAGTATAAACATCTATACTGACAAATCCTCTGGCGGGAAATGTATGGATACTCATATGACTCTCCGCAATGACCACAAAACCTGTCCAGCCACCCGGATCTTTTTTATCATTACCATCGGCATGAACAACTTGTGGCGCAAGTAAAATTCCCATACCAAGTTTGCCCGGTAATTCCTGAAGGCATTGTAATACTAAAATCTCATCATTGAGCTTGTCTTTGTCTCCCCCATAACCATCGATGGTCAAATGTTCTCCGAAGTGCATTGAGGTAATTATACTACATACACAAGACAAAATACTGCTTTTTTATAACTCTAGTACGCGTCTTAATTTCTTGTCAACCTGCGTCATATAACTAGACTCGAGTCTGCCTAATCGACCGAGAGCTATTTTCTTCTGTAAGGTGGCGATCTTATTTACTTTTATAAATGAAACCAATCTTAAACCATTATATTCTGAAGCTTTTACCCAAATATTGGAAGGATGTACTTTCTTGGTTTTAAAAGATGATATAGGAGTAACTATACAGTCCTCTCCATTACTATCGACATACAAGACGAGGCATGGTCGTGACTTCTGTCCCAAGAGATTCGTAAACGGAAAAGGTATCAGGAGTATATCCCCTTTAGTCATACTTTTCCTTCAAATCGGCAGTAGTATAAATATCAGGATCATCTTTAAGGAAATCAAAGCTATGAGAATAAGCATTCATATTAGTAATTTCATTCAGATCTGGATTATAGGCCTCAGGAAATTTCATGATTATTGCATCCATAGAGTTGCGTCTACCAATGGCGAATACATCACCG
>Ga0209542_10004918_pt1 | contig 27121 bp, 29 predicted proteins | sample RifCSPhighO2_01_FD_184028 | JGI IMG/M metagenome (GOLD analysis project Ga0209542, IMG submission 184028) | Soil microbial communities from Rifle, Colorado - Rifle CSP2_plank highO2_0.1 (SPAdes) (version 2) | ecosystem: Environmental > Terrestrial > Deep subsurface > Rock core/Sediment ...
CCAGATGGTTAAGATCCACTAACTTTGGTTCATCTTTTACCTTATACATTCTATATCTTCCCAGAGCAAGAATATGGTCAGTTTTGTGAGGATTGTGTGAAGCAACCAGAATTTCCCCTATATTCTTTAAATTAATCCAGGCAAAGACGGATTTACCGTCCAAAGTTAAGATTTTAATTTGACCTCTTGTCTCAACCAGTTTATAACTACCTTCACGGACTACTTTTATCATAATTTTTACTATACAAAGTAGTTTTTTAAAAAACATTGATTTTAATCACTCTTTCAAGGTGACACAGATCAATGAAGATTAAATATCAAAAGGGTTAGTATAAACAGAGAAGAAGTATAGCTATGGACAATAGTACAGAAAGAAATGAAACCATTTTTGCTTTGACACGCGAAGGTAAAAAACATTTTACTGTTTCTCATCTTACAATCAGACAGAGTATTTTCTTTTTGCTTTTACAGCTTATTGTGGTTGAAATCCTTACCGTAGCAGTAGCATTTGTCTTTTTTTCCTCAGCTCTTTTTCCTATATCTTTTGAAACAAAAGTATGGATGCTTTCCTACAACGGAGTTTATCTAATACTACTTGCATCTTTAAAAATAGGGTTTAGCGGCTATGTTATTTTACTGTGGCTGAATAATTATTATGAGGTAACAACAGAAATGATAACTCATAAAACTGGCATAATTTGGCAAAAGGAGCAGGGATTCAAGGTAACACATATAAAAAATTATGGGATAAGACAAGGAATCTTTGGTAGGGTTTTTAATTATGGCACTCTATATTTTTATGATTGGTTTTTAAAACAGGAATATACAATGTATCTGATACATAGTCCTAAAAAGTATTACAGAATTCTGAAGGATCTTTTACCCTTTGCCGATGAAGATAGAGAAATGGTGAGAGAATATTTGGTTGAACCAAGTGAAGCATGATCTTTAGTAGGAAGTTAAAGTATAACTATAATGTTGATTTAAATCACATTCTTCTCATGACAGAAATCACTGATTAATAAATAAAGAAGGGCTAGTATGAAATTGTTCAGGATGAGGGTAGGAAGTATTTAGAGTTTAACTTTAAATACCTATCAAGATAAAACAAGCAACATACACTAAACATAAAAAATTTGCCTAAATACCTTGAGCCTGCCCTCATAGAACAGAAAAGTAAATATGGATGCAGTTATTACTTTAATAGCTTTAGGAATTGTAAATTTGGTTCTGATGCTAGTTATCATAAAGATAGGAAGGGCGAATGAAAAACATCATTAGTTATTTTTCTAAAATTATAGAAACAATTTTAATTTTATGGAGGGCACCAATAATATGATTTGTCCAAAATGTGAGAGAGGAAATGTTGAAGAAGTCAGGATGAGAAGTACAGGAGAAAAAGCGTGGATTTGTGACCTTTGTGAAGGCCTTTGGTTTAAGGGAGAAATTATAGATATTAATACTGGTCATAAATTACAGTCCTTCTCAAGAGGAGAGGAAATTGAGAATATAGCTACAAAGGTAGGCGGTGAAAAATATGTTTAAAGATGATATTAAAAAATTAGCAAAAGAAAATGATAACTTTAGAAAAGTTCTCCATACCGGTGAATACAGTCAGGTAGTTTTAATGAGTCTTCTTCCTGGGGAAGAGATTGGAGAAGAAATCCATCCTCAGACAGACCAAATTCTGGTGTTTGTTGATGGAGAGGGTGAAGCTGTTATAAATGGGGTATCAGAAAAGTTTGAAGAACATGATAGCGTGTTTGTACCAGCAGGTACAAAGCACAATTTCATCAATACCGGAGATGAAGACTTAAAACTCTTTACAGTTTATGCTCCGGCACATCATCCTGACGGGACTATTCATAAGACCAAGGAGGATGCAGAAAAGGCAGAGAACGAAATGGAACTGGCTCAGAAGTCAGCAGATGATTCTTTAGAGAATATGTAAAGAAAGGAGGTAAAAATGTATGATGGATTGGGGATCGTATTATGAAAGTATTGGTTATGGACTGGGGTTTTTTGTATCAATTTTTTGGGTAATGGTTTTTGTTGACCTGTTTTTGCTTGGCATCTGGTTGTCAAAGCACGCAAATAGAAAGTAAGAATAAATATATTACTGCTATACTTAATCTAATGCCAAAAAATTTACTTAAACTGATTTTTTCTATTGGAATTTGCTTAGGGGCTGGAGTTTTAGGCTCTTTTTTTACAATTTCCTCAATTCCAACCTGGTATGTAACTTTAAATAAACCTTTCTTTTCTCCCCCAAATTGGGTCTTTGGACCTGTTTGGACAATTCTTTATATTTTAATGGGGTATTCCTTATATCTGGTTTGGAAAAAGAAAAAAGTTCCTTCTATTTTTTGGATCCAACTTATTTTAAATGCTTCCTGGTCAATAATCTTTTTTGGAATGAAAAGTCCCAGCTTGGCTTTAATTAACATAGCTGTCTTATGGATAGCAATTGTTTTAACGATTAAATCCTTTTATAAAATAAACAAGTTAGCAGCGTATCTCTTATACCCTTATCTTGCTTGGGTTAGTTTTGCCTCAATTTTAAATTATAGTATTTGGATTCTAAATAAAAGGGGGTGATTTTAATGGAGAATAAATGGCTATATGGAATTATAGGTTTGCTAGGTGGTGTTCTAATTGCAGTTTTAACTGCTTCCAATGCAGTAAATTCTAATAATCAGGGGATGCTGCAAATGATGGGAATCCGCAATCAAAATAGCAGATCTGTTGCAATGGGAGATATTTACAGACATTTCATTGAGCAAATGATTCCACATCATGAAGATGCTATCACGATGGCTAAATTAGCACAAACAAAGGCGAAACGCTCTGAGATAAAACAATTAGCTAATAATATTATTGATTCCCAGGGAAAAGAGATAAAGCAAATGAAGGATTGGTATAAAAACTGGTTTGGAAAGGAAGTACAAATAGGTTCTCAAGTAATGAACCAGCATGGAATGATAGGAAGTGGTATGCACATGGGCATGATGGGTAATGACACAGATATGGCAAGATTGGAAAATGCAGCCGATTTTGACAAGGTGTTTATAGAAGAAATGATCCCTCACCACCAAATGGCTGTGATGATGGCTAATATGTTGCTTTCTGGAACAAACAGAGCGGAGATGAAGCAATTAGCAGAAAATATTATTACTTCCCAGACAAAAGAGATTAATGATATGAGAAGTTGGTACAGGATTTGGGGATATTAATTTTATTTGAAAGAAAGGGGGTGAGAAATATGCACAATCCAAAAGCTACAGCAAATGCTTTAGCGGTTGTAGGTGGGGGACTCTATCTTATTTGTGCTATTTGGACATTATTTTCAAGAAGCAGTTTTATGGGAGTTATGGGTTCATGGGCTCACAGCATTGATGTGAATGCTCTACCTCAAAAAACACCAGACTTTGGGCTACTCTTGATTGGTTTTATAACTTTTGTTCTGGTAGCCTGGGTAACAGGATATGCCTTTGCAGTGACATATAACTATTTTGCTGGTAAATAGTACCTGTTAAAAAAGTGTGTTCTGAAAGGAGGTGAGTAATAATGGATGTAAATAGCATTTTACTAATACTGTTAATATTGGCCTGTCCATTAATGATGTTTTTTATGCATAAGAAAGGTGGTCATAAGCATTAAAGTAAAATTTTAGTTATAAACTTATGGAATTAGATAAACTTATTGTAATCATTTTTAGTTTAGCAGGCGTTATTTTCACTTTTTGGTTTTTTCTGATGAAAAAAGATAAGGAAGTTAACGTAGAGAACGAGGTAGATATCAAAGTCTCTGGTGGTTATTCACCGGAGGTAATATCTATTCCTAAAGGTAAGACAACAAAAATTAATTTTTTAAGGACAGATCCAACTGAATGTTTGTCAGAGGTAGTTTTAGGGGATTTTAAAATAAAAAAAGAATTACCTTTAAATCAAAAAGTGACAATAGAAATTACTCCTCAAAAAGTAGGTGAATTCGGCTACTCTTGTGGTATGAATATGTATCATGGAAAGATTGTAGTTAAATGAGTGAAATTAAAAAAATATTTCCAATTAAAGGTATGCATTGCGCGTCTTGTGTAAGGGTTTTGGAGAAATCTTTAGGTAATGTTACAGGAGTTTCGGATTGTACAGTAAATTTGGCAACAGAAACAGCAACTGTTACCTATGATTCTAAAAAAGTGACAGATAGTGATTTAGTTTCTGCTGTGGCTAACGTAGGCTACAAAACAGGACTTGAAAAGGAGTTAAAAACAGAAGATGAACAAAGATATGAAAAACAAAAAGAACTAAATAGCTTAAGAAACAAAGTTATCATTAGTTTATTTTTAGGAGCGTTAATTCTTTGGGGATCCTTTCCGGGACTGATGGAGTTTGCTCCATCTTTTTTAACAATCCTTTGGGTACAACTTATTTTAGCTATCCCGGTTCAATTTTGGGCAGGTCTTAGCTTTTATCAAGCAACTATTCCTGCCTTACGGCATAGAACAGCCAATATGGATACTCTGGTATCAATAGGTACAACTGTGGCATTTTCCTATTCTGCAGCGGTGACTATTTTCCCTCAACTAGTTGAAAGCATTGGAGTAAAAGCTGAACCATACTTTGATGTTTCAACGATTATCATCGGTTTGATATTGCTTGGGCGCTATTTTGAGGCAAAAGCTAAGGCAGGTACTTCTGAAGCAATCAAGAAACTTATTGGACTGCAGGCGAAGACCGCAAGGGTCTTGAGAGATGGTAAAGAAGTAGATATTCCCATAGATCGAGTAGTTATTGGTGATGTAATTAGAGTAAGACCCGGAGAAAAAATACCTGTAGATGGGAAAATAATTGAGGGACAATCCAGTATTGATGAATCAATGATTACTGGTGAGAGCATTCCTGTTGATAAAACTAAAGGAGAGATAGTGATTGGTGCCACTTTAAATAAAACTGGTTCATTTTTATATAAAGCTACCAAAGTAGGGTCGGATACTATGCTTGCGCAGATTATTAAGCTGGTACAAGAAGCTCAGGCAAGTAAAGCACCTATTCAGAGGCTAGTAGATTTAATTTCTTCTTATTTTGTGCCGGTAGTTTTAATGCTGGCAATTACTACATTTGCGGTTTGGTATGTTTTTGGACCTACTCCTGTCTTTCTTTTTGCCATGCTAAATGCCATTGCAGTTTTGATTATTGCCTGTCCTTGTGCCATGGGACTGGCTACTCCTACAGCTATTATGGTTGGAACCGGGATTGGAGCAAACAAAGGAATTTTGATTAAAGATGCCCAGAGTCTAGAAACCGCTCGTAAGATTAATACAATCATTTTTGACAAAACAGGAACTTTGACTAATGGAAAACCAGTTGTTACGGATATTGCAGGAGACGTTTTGCAATTAGCTGCATCCTTGGAGAAAGGATCAGAACATTCTTTGGCTGAGGCAATTGTTAACAAAGGTGAATTAGAAAAGATAAAGTTTAGTAACGTAAAAGATTTTAAGGCTGTTCCAGGACATGGAGTTTTAGGTCTAGTAAATGGGCAAAAGGTTGTTCTGGGAAATCGAAAGATGATGGAAAAAGAGGAAATAAAAATAGAAGATAGTCAGATTGAGAAAATGGAAAATGAAGGCAAAACAGTAATGATGCTGGGAGTGAATAGGAAATTTATTGGACTTATAGCAGTAGCTGATACCTTAAAAGAAACAGCTAAAAAAGGTGTCGAAAAGCTGCAGAGGATGGGAATAGAGGTAATAATGATTACTGGGGATAACAAAAGAACAGCTGATGCTATAGCTTCTAAATTAGGAGTTAAAAGAGTTTTAGCAGAAGTTTTACCTGATCAAAAGGAAGCTGAGGTTAGAAAAATACAGGCTGAAGGTAGATCTGTTGCTATGGTAGGGGATGGGATAAATGATGCACCTGCCTTAGCAGCAGCTAATATTGGTATAGCTATGGGTACTGGAACTGATGTGGCAATAGAGTCAGCAGGAATTACTTTGATAAATAAAGATTTGACATCTGTAGCATCAGCAGTAGAGCTTTCCAAAAAAACCATGAGAACAATAAAAGTGAATTTATTTTGGGCTTTTGGGTACAATATTATTTTGATACCTGTAGCTATGGGTGTTTTATATCCAAATTTCGGGATTTTACTAAATCCAATTTTTGCTTCAGCAGCTATGGCTTTAAGCTCGATATCAGTTGTTGGTAATTCACTCCTTTTAAAAAGGATAAAAATCTGATGGATCTTTGGATAATATTTCTAACTGGTTTAACAGTGGGGGGACTTACTTGTCTGGCTGTACAAGGAGGACTTTTAGCTTCTGTAATAGCAGCTAAGGAAGCGGAAGAAATCAAAAAAGGTGTTAATCGCAGAAATTTAATTTTCCCAACATTTGCCTTTATGTCTGCAAAATTAGCTGTCTATACGGTATTAGGTTTTATTCTGGGAGCCTTTGGCGGAGCTTTAAATATTTCTCCTAATGTTCAAATAATTATGCAGTTTATAGCGGGTCTATATATGATTTTAATAGCTTTGAATTTGTTCAATGTACATCCAATTTTCAGATATGTAGTTTTACAACCGCCTAAATTTTTGACCAGAATAGTTAGAAATCAATCTAAGTCAAAAGATCTATTTGCACCAGCTTTCTTAGGGGTAATGACAATCTTTATTCCCTGTGGAACTACTCTGGCTATGGAAGCGTTAGCAATAAGTAGTGCTAACGCTTTTTTAGGAGCAGCTATAATGTTTACTTTTATATTAGGAACAATGCCACTTTTTTTTGGAGTGGGTTACATAACAACTATTCTAGGAGACAATTTTAGAGGTAAATTTGTTAAAATAGCTGGTTTAGCGGTTCTATATCTTGGGATTACATCAGCCAATGGAGCTTTAGTCGCAGGTGGATCTCTGGTTATTCTACCCTCCATATCGATTGATTTAAATGGGAATAGAAATCAAACTCAAAATATTCAACCAGACATACCAATAACTCAGAATCCTGAAATAAATATTCAATCTAATGGATATTTTCCAAATGTAATTAGAGTTAAGAAAGGTGAAGTAGTTAACTTAACTTTAAAAAGTACAAATGTTTATAGTTGTGCATTAGCTTTTAGAATTCCATCATTAAATATTGTTAAAAACTTACAGGCTAATGATACCCAGTTGGTTAGTTTTGTTCCTAATCAAGTAGGTAGAATACAATTTAACTGTTCTATGGGAATGTATAGAGGAATCATTGAAGTTATATGACAAAAAAAAAGTTCAAAATTAATGGTATGCACTGTAGCTCTTGTGCTATGAATATAGACTTTGATTTAGAAGATGTAGATGGGATTAAATCTGTTAAGACAAACTATGCTAGACAAGAATGTGAAGTTGAATTTGATGAGAAAAAAATTAACGATCAACGTATTATTCAAACAATTAAGAAAACAGGTTATACTGTAATAGATGTTTGATTTAATCTCCATTGGAGACTCCGTTATTGATACTTTTTTAAAACTTCATGATGCAGAAGTTAAGTGCAGTATAAATAGAAAAGATTGTAAAATTTGTATGAATTATGGAGATAAAATTCCCCTTGATGGTCCACCTATCAGTATGGTTGCAGGAAATGCTGCCAACAATGCTGTTGGTGGTTCAAGGCTTGGGCTTAAAACTGCCATTTATGTAAATGTGGGGGAGGATGATGGAGGAGAAAGAACAATCAAGAAATTAAAGATGGAAAAAATTGATACTAGGTATGTGGTGGTAAATAAGGGCATGGAAAATAATTACCATACTGTTCTAAATTTTCAGGGAGAAAGGACAATTTTAATTTATCATCAGCCCTGGAAATATAATCTACCTGATTTAGATTCTTCAAGATGGGTCTACTTAACTTCCCTATCACCCACTTTTACAGATACAAATTTAATAAAGGAAATAACTGCATATCTAGAAAGGACAGGAGCTAAACTTTTATTTAACCCAGGAACTTATCAAATGAAAGCAGGAGTTAAAAAAAATCCCAGGCTTTTATCTTTAACAGAAACTTTTATTGTAAATATTGAGGAGGCAAGAAGGATTTTATATGGGAAAGATGATGCAGATGTTTCTGTTAAAAAGCTTCTAAAAGAAATTGCTGATTTAGGACCAAAAATGGTTATAATTACAGATGGAGCAGAAGGATCATATGGATTTGATGGGGAAAAGTACTACCACTTAGGAATTTTTGAAGCAAAACTTTTAGAAATGACAGGTTCAGGTGATGCTTTTGCTACAGGCACTCTAGCTGGACTTTTTCATGGTAAGGATTTACCGGAGGCTATGAGATGGGGAGCTGCAAATGGGGCATCAGTGGTAGAACAAATAGGTCCCCAAGCAGGACTACTAACATATAGTCAAATGCAGGAAAAACTAAAAGCTAACTCTAAAATAGTAGCCAAAGAAATTTAACCCTTACTCATGTGTTTTAAAGAATATTCAAAGGTAGCGTTGACCTTTTTATGAGGGTTAAAGATTCCTTTGGGATCAAAGATTTCCTTAACCTTTTTAAAGAGCTGGTAAACGTCGTCACCGTACATTTCCGGTAAATATGGACCTCTAATTAAACCATCATTGTGTTCTGCTGACATAGAACCTTTATATTCAAAAACTAATTTAAAAACTTTTTCCATAAGTTCAGGAATGACTGCCCTGACTTCCTCTTTTGATAAATCCATTAATGGGATAATATGAAAATTCCCATCCCCAATGTGGCCTGCTAAGGTATAAACCATGCGATCCTTGTAAGGTTCAATTAAAGCATTTAGTTTAGGCAAAAATTCTGGTAGAAATTCTGGTTTGACAATAATATCATCAATAAATGACGAGGCTTTCTTTCCCTTTGAATATTTCATTAAGAGTCCAAAGCTTTTGTGACGGATTAACCAATATTTCTCTTGATTTTTATCTGTTTCTTTAATTTCTGCAGTCAGATTAAGTCCCTTTAGAGCTTCTTTGGCGGATTGAGCTTGTTTTAAAGCTTCATTTTTATCATCAGAAGTAAAATTAGCCAGAAGCATTAGCTTTGGTAGAGCATTCTTTTTACCTGAAATCATATCTAAATAAGCAAAAAGTCTATTATTATGCTTAAAATTAGCTGAGATATCCCAGGCATGTTCTAAAGCTAAGTTTAGCGTTTGATCATCAAAACATTCAAAAGCTTCTGGTTTAAATTCTAAGGTTTTTTTAACAACAATATCTAGCTGTTTTAAATCAGGCAGTGAAATAATTAGTAGGATCTGATGTTTTTTAGGTTTTATCAGTTTAAATTCTGCTTCAGTAATAATTCCCAAAGTTCCTTGTGAACCAATGATCAGCTTACTTAAATCAAAGCTTTCTCCATTATAAACTTCCCAAAGATCATAGCCTGTAGAGTTTTTGGAAGTCTTTGGCCTGGCTTTTTCAACAAGTTCCTTATTCTCCTCAAGCAAATTATAAATTTCTGAGTAAATTTTACCCTCAAAATTATCTTGAGTAATTTTATTGTTCAATTGTTCCTTATTTAAACTAGATAAAGTATACTCATTGCCATCAGACAGTATAACCTTCATGCTTTTCAGATATTTATTAATAGGACCATAGGTTAATTCCAGTTCTCCGCCTGCATTATTAGCAACCATGCCTCCTACAGTACAAATTTCTCTGGAGGCAGGATAAGTGGGTAAAAGTAAACCCTGCTTTAAAGTTTCAATCTCAAAATCCTTATAAAACATACCTGGCTGAACAATCGTTGAATTCTCATCTATATCTATTAGCTTATTTAAGTACTCCGAAACATCTAAGATAATATTCTCTCCAATTGCCCCGCCTGACATATCAGTGCCTCCTGAACGGACTGTGATAGACAGCTTATTAGCTGATACATATTTAACTATTTGTTTAATATCCTCACTGTCTTTGGGAAAAATTACTACTTTTGGGGAAATTGTAAAAATTGAGGCATCTTTACTATATTTTTCTAAAGTCTCTGGATCATCTAAAATTTCAACAGAGAATAGCTTTTGAAGTTCGTCTTTGAGCATAATTTCATGGTAACATATTTATATGGATCTGCCCCAGATTTTTGACACAATTATTATTGGTGCCGGACCTGCAGGTATTGCTGCAGCAATTTATACTGTCAGGAAAAATTTAAAAGTTTTAGTTTTAACCAAAGATATTGGGGGACAAGCAGCTTTATCTGGGGATATAGAAAATTATCCTGGTTTTACTATGATAACTGGGGCTGATTTGGCCAAACAATTTAGGATGGAGCTGGCTAATTTTGAAGGAAATGGTCTTTGGGTCAAAGAAGGGGTAGAGGTTATTGAACTAACTGGTGCTGATCCTAATTTTTTGGTTAAAACTTCTGATGGATCGGAATATCACTCAATGACAGTTATTATTGCCTCAGGTAGAATTCCAAAACAATTAAATATCCCAGGGGAGAAGGAGCATACGGGAAAAGGAGTAGCAACTTGTGCTACCTGTGATGCCCCATTTTATAAAGATAAGGATATAGCTATTGTAGGCGGAGGAAATTCTGCTTTAGACGGGGCATTTTCTTTAATGAAAGTAGCCAGATCAGTTACTATTATTAATACTACTGATAGCTTAAAGGGTGATGAAATTCTCTTAAAAAATGTTAACTCTTCTCCTAAGGTTAAAGTTTTAAACAATCATGAGGCTTTAGAGATTTTAGGGGATCAGGCAGTTGGTGGAATAAAAGTGAGAAACAATCAGACTAAAGAAGAGTCGATATTACCTGTATCAGGAGTATTTATAGAAATTGGCTGGAGTCCTTCAACCATCTTTGATAAGTTAACCAATAAAAATAAACAGGGAGAAATTGAGGTAGATGAATATGGTGCCACCTCAGTGCCTGGAATTTATGCTTGCGGAGATGTTAATGATACCTGGGGAGAACAAATTGTCATTGCAGCAGGCGAGGGGGCAAAAACAGGGCTACGGGTAGCAGAACATATAAGTAAAGTTCCCCATCAAGCTACATCAAACGTTCACGAGGGTTAATGCACCAATACTCTTGTTCCGGGATTTTCTGCTGTGGCTCTAACTACATTTGCTCCCTCAGGTACAACAGGTCCTGCCCATTCAAAAATCTGAGCAGCATTAGCCAGCGGTTCATTAACACATCCATGAGACATAGGTTGACCAAAATTATTATGCCAATAGGCGCCGTGCAAGGCATAGCCTTGATGGAAAAACATATTGTTTGGAACATTAGGCAGGTAGTAGTAAGTTCCTAGAGCCTGAGATCCGCCTTTCATAGCCTGATTTCTAGTTTTATACCAGATATTAAATGTGCCTTTTGGAGTTGGAGCCCACTTACCAGCAGATATTGGAAATTCCATAACTAATTTATTTCCTTCCCATGCTCTTACTTTTTGTTCATCTAAGGAAACTTCAATCCATTTTTCCACTCCATCTGAGGTGGTAGTTCCTAAAACTGCCTGATTTGAGTTGGCTTCTGATAAATATTTAGCATAGCTATAAGCTAAAGAAGTTTTTGGATAATCAATGACCTTGCTTTCAAAAATTGCTGTTGAGGCACTTTCGTCAAACTCCCCATTGGATTTTAAAGCTTGTTCTACACTGCAGCAGGATTGGGTAGCATCACCTGATAAATGAAATTTGTAAGCTAACTCTCTTTTTAAAGAATCAAAATTAGCTATGCATAGGCTAACGATTGCAATTATTACTAAAACAGGCAGTAGACGGAACATGAGTACATATACATTGTGAGGTACAGAAACTATAGACGTCAAGAGGGGATTTTAGGTAAGATATATAATCTGTGAAAAAAATGGTGCTATCTATAGCTTTTCTAGTAGTTTTAAGTTTAATTGGCTTTTTTCTTTTAAGCTTGGGCAAAGGATCCAGTGAATTAATATCGCCTCTTTTATCAGGAGAAAAAGTTTTAGGAATAAATCAATGGTTGCCTGAAGTTTTAGGAAGTCAGATAAATGCTCCTAAAATTACAGCTAAAGCTGGTTTATTTATTGATACAACTGGTAAAGTTCTTTATTCAAAAAATCAAAAAGAAAAACTACCTATTGCCTCGCTAGTTAAAGTTATGACAGTTTTAATAGCACTTGAACACAAAGGAATGGATGATAAATATGTGGTGAGCCAAAGGGCAACTGAGATGGAACCTGATGAGATGATTTTGCTTCCCGAGGAGACACTTTCTTTAAAAGAACTTTTATATGGAGTATTTTTAGTTTCAGCTAATGATGCAGCTGAAGTTATAGCAGAAGGAACAATAGGGAGCCGGGATGAATTCATAAAACTTATGAATGATAAAGCAAAACAGTTAGGGATGGAAAATACCTATTTTGCCAACCCTACAGGCTTGGATGAAGATGTTAATAATTCATATTCCACAGCTTATGATTTGGCAATTCTAACAAGGTATTTAGTAAGAAATTATCCTGAGGTTTTGGATATATCTAAAACAGAGCATATAATTTTACCTAAAACTGAAACTCACCAAGATTATGATATGTATTCAGGCATAAATTTACTAACAACATATCCAGGAGTAGTAGGATTTAAAACAGGATACACACCAGAAGCAGGCTATACTTTAATAACACTGGCAAGAATTAATGGGTATGAGGTGATTGGGATAATTTTAGACTCAGAATACAGAAGAGATGAGGCAAAGAAGCTTTTGGATTATAGCTTTAATAAATTGAAAAATTAGGGGTATTTGTGGTATATAGAAAAAGATGTTTAAGGGAGAGCGGATTTTAGCAATAATTTTCATTATAGTTATAATAGGAGCAGGAGTTTTTTATACAGTGTCAAAATTTAACCAAGATACCAGCAATATATCAGCCAGTCCTTCTCCACAATCCACCCCTGTTGCTACTTCTTCAGGACAACTACCCCTAGAGAAGATTAAGAAGCTTAATAAATTTCCAGGAGTGTTGTCTGCTAAGGACTTACAAAATAAAAAGGCAGTAATTAGTACAAATAAAGGTACAATTGAATTTGAAGTTTATCCTGAAGCAACTATGGCAGCTTCAAATTTTATAATTTTATCTTCAAATGGTTTTTATAATGGTTTAACATTTCATAGAGTAGAAGATTGGGTTATACAAGGTGGAGACCCTTTGGGTACAGGCATGGGTGGGCCTGGCTATCAATTTCCAGATGAAAAAGTCACGAGACCTTATATTAGGGGTATAGTTGCTATGGCTAATTCAGGACCTGATACAAACGGCAGTCAGTTTTTTATATTAACTAAAGATTATCCTCTTCAGCCGGATTACACAATCTTTGGTCAAGTTACTAAAGGGTTGGATGTTGTAGATAAAATAAGAGTTGGAGATACCATGCAAAAAGTGACAATACAAAACATGGAATGATTTGTATTGTCATCCTGAGGCAATTAGCCGAAGGATCCACTCAATGATCAATTTGCTCCAACATCTTGTGTATTGACACTCTAAACTATCAACATGTTATGCTAAGGAAGGGTGAAATGTCCATTTTGTCAAAGCAGCTTAAGCAAGGTAGTAGATAAAAGAAGTGTAGATAGTCGTGGGGAAATTAGAAGACGTAGGGAATGTTTAAAGTGTGAGAAGCGTTTCACAACTTATGAATCTTGTGCTGCTGTTGAGATTTTGGTTATTAAGAAAGATGGAAGAAGAGAGCCCTATGTTAGGGAAAAGCTAGAAGTAGGACTTATAAAAGCTTTAGAAAAAAGACCAGGTATTGACAAGGTTTCAAGAGTGCTTGATAGAATAGAGGGCCGAATTAGGACGAAGGGTTTATCTGAAATTCCTTCACAAACCTTGGGGAAGTGGCTGCTTGCAGAGCTTAAGAGATTGGATCCGATAGCGTACCTACGGTTTGTAAGTGTGTATAGAACATTTTCTGACCCTAAAGATTTTAAAAGAGAATTAGAAACACTATAGAAATAGTGACTAGATATTAGTTAAGACAATATGAATAAAATAAAAAGTAAAATAAAAAACAAGCCTACCTTACAATTAGTTTCTATACCAAGAATTGAAGATAAAAAAATAAATGGCTCGCCTCGCGAAGCGGGTAAGTCTAATGGTCATGTTACCAGTGCTGATACAAACAGCCGTTCCTTTGAAACAAGATTTATCCCCCGCTACAAAAAAATGCCCTCGCTTCCTGATGGATTACCAGAGCCTTCCTTTTCAGAATCTTCAAATAAAATCTTAAAAGAAAGATACCTTCTTAAGGGTGGAAATTTAGAAGTTGTAGAAACTGTGGCTGAAAGATTTTGGCATATAGCTTTTGATATTTCTTCAGGAGATTTGGATTTTAAAGTACCTGAAAAACAGGTTTTCGAGAAAGCTAAAGAATTTTACTCTGTAATGGTTAAACAGGAATTTTTACCAAATTCTCCAACTATTATGAATGCAGGAAAACAAAATGGTCTTCAATATTCTGCTTGTTTTGTTTTACCTGTTGGAGACTCGCTTCCTGAAATATTTGACAGTGTAAAATATGCAGCTTTAATTCACCAGACAGGTGGGGGAACAGGTTTTGCTTTCTCCAGGCTTCGCCCGGCAGGTTCTGTTGTTAATACAACAGGTGGTGTAGCTTCTGGACCAGTATCATTTCTACGAGTTTTTAATGCAGCTACAGAATCTATAAAACAGGGTGGTACAAGACGCGGAGCTAATATGGGGATTCTAAGAATTGATCACCCTGATGTTTTGGAATTTATAAGATGTAAAGCAGAATTGGATGATTTGAATAAGCCTATCTATGATCAAGTTGCACCACTTTTGCCTGATGATGAGGCTAGAAAATACTTCAAAACAGTTTTACTGGATAAACAAATCTCAAACTTTAATATCTCTGTTGCCATAACAGCAAAGTTTATGGATGCCCTTTCCAAGGGTGAAGATTATGAGTTGATTGCTCCGCATGATGGCTCAGTAGTTGGCAAGTTAAATGCTAGACAAGTTTTTGATGAAATAATTGAAAGGGCTTGGTCAACCGGAGATCCTGGTTTAATTTTTATTGATAGAATTAATAACTCCCCTGCCAATCCAGTTCCAAAACTTGAAACAATTGAATCTACAAATCCTTGTGGAGAACAGCCTTTAGCTCCCTGGGATGCATGTAATCTTGGATCCATAAATTTGGGAAAATTTGTTTTAGAAGATGGTTCAGATGTTGACTGGGAGAATTTGAAAAGAGTAACCCGTTTGGCAGTACATTTCCTGGATAATGTTGTACAAACAAATCCGTATACTTTAAAGCCAATTTTTGATGTAGTAAGAAATAATAGAAGAATTGGTTTGGGAGTTATGGGTTGGGCAGACATGCTTTTTAAACTAAGAATTGCCTATAACTCAGATGCTGCTTTGGAACTGGCTGAAAAGGTGATGAAGTTTATTAATGAGGAAGGACATCAGATGAGTGAGGAATTGGCAATCGTGCGTGGACCTTTTCCAAATTGGGCAAACTCAATTTATGCTGAAAAGAATTCTCCTTCTTTTAAGGAAAGACCTGCATCTAGTGCTTATGGATCAGGTCGCCAAGTGAGAAATTCAACAGTCACAACCATTGCTCCAACAGGTACAATTTCTATAATTGGTGATTGTTCTTCCGGAATTGAACCTGTTTTTGCCTTAGCTTATATTCATAAAGCCAAAGCAGCAGGAGATCAATATAGGACTTTAACAATTGCCAATCAGACATTTGAATCAATTGCCAAGAGAGAAGGATTTTGGTCGGATGAACTGGCTTTGAAAGTTATGAATAATGGTTCAGTTGCAGGAGTTGCCGATGTTCCTTCAGAGTGGCAGAGTGTTTTTATAACAGCTCCTGAGATTGATCCTGTTACACACGTTAAAATGCAGTCTGCTTTTCAAAAATATACTGATAATGGGGTGTCAAAGACTATTAATTTACCAAATTCTGCAACTCAGCTAGATGTCCGAACAGCCTACATGATGGCATATGAAACAGGATGTGACGGGATAACTATTTATAGAGATGGTTCAAAGAGTGTTCAGGTTCTAAATGTTTCCTCAACCCTAAAACCAAAAATTGATCCAGCTGCTCCTGTTGCTGAGAGACCAATGATATTGATGGGTAGAACTTATAAAATTGCCACACCTGTCGGAGAAGCCTTCATTACCATCAATCGAGATGAGCAAGGTCAGCCATTTGAGGTATTTGTTACTGTTGGTAGAGGTGGAATGCATACCATGGCTGATGCTGAGGCTATGGGAAGACTAGTTTCTCTTTCTTTAAGATTAGCCAGAGGAGCAAAGGAAACAGATCCAAAAGCAGTAGCTCAAAAAATTGTGAGTCAACTTCGGGGTATTGGAGGATCAAATTCAGTAGGGTTTGGCAAAAATAGAGTGATGAGTTTAGGGGATGCCATAGCGAAAGTCCTCGCTGAGGATTTAGCTCAAACTCCAACAACAGAAGCAGAGACTATTCCATTAAACTTAACTCCAGCTCCTGATCCTGTTATAAATACTGGATCAGACGATGTTTCTGGTATGCCGCAATCTAGTGTTCATGCTGATCTTTGCCCAGAATGCGGCTCAGCATCATTTGTGATGGAAGAAGGCTGTAAGAAATGTCATAGCTGTGGATACTCAATGTGTTAGTAAATGAATATAAGAGAGACTGTTCATCAAATAGGGCTAGAAACAGCAATTTTCTTTGGTAAACCAGGGTGGACTCGTAAAGAGGCTGCGGCATTAGGCCTGAATGAGAAAGAGCAAGATAGAAAACAGGCAGAAGCTCATATATGTGCAGCGGATAGGGAAGAGATAGTTTGGGGTAGTTTTGGTAGAAAATTATGGCATCTGGAACGTGCTCATGAGTTATTAGGATTGACTCATCTGCGTTTACCTGATCCAGATTTTTTAACTGGTTTAGGATACAGAGGTTTACCAGAAGAATCGAGGTTAATTCTGAATGCGCTTATATATAAAGATGATTTTTAGTTCTTTTTTTAGCTTTCCACCCCAAGGGTGTCCCCTCAAATTTCTTCTAAGACTTGATGTTTAATCTGTTCTAATCTTTCACCATAATCAGCTTGATCCAAAACAAATTGTTTATAAGATTGTGAGTTCTTAAACAAAGCAAGTACCTTCTCTTTAGCACAAAATCCACTGGCTAAACCTAGATATTCTTTATAAGAGGACCATTCAAAATCATCTAAATCTTTTATTAGTAGTGAAACTTTTGGATTTAGGTGAATATACCTAGAAAGATGAGTCAATTGCTCATCTGATTCAACGAGAATTGCCTTGAACTCTCCTTGGAGCAAAGGACCAACTCTATTATGTTTAGTATTGTAATATTTTGTGTAACTATTGCTTACTTTACTTACAAATTCTGTAATACCTCCATCTATAAGTTGCCTTATCATAAGATGAAAATGGTTAGGCATTAAGCAATAACAAATAATATCCACAATCTTTTTAGAAGGATCTGGTTTAAACTTCTGAAATTGAGAATAGTGGGAAAATTTAGGTTTGGGGCCTAAGTATTGGTAATAATTAATTGTTTTTATAAATTTTTGATAATCTCTACTTGTTTCAAATATTCTTCTTTTCTCACTACCTCTATTATAAATATGATAAAAGTAGCCATTAGCAAAGGGAAAAATTCTAGAAGGCATTTAAGCCTAGCATAATCTAAAAAGCCGCAGGTGTCAACCTATTCCACCCCAAGGGTGGAAGCATAAATAGTAGGATAATCTGTTAGAATCTAGCCATGAATGAAGAAAAGGGGTTGGTTATTGTTTATACAGGGGAAGGGAAAGGGAAGACGACTGCTGCTTTGGGTTTAGTTCTTCGGGCTGTTGGTTATAAGAAAAAATGTCTAATTATCCAATTTGGAAAGGCTTGGTTTACCGGTGAGCTGGTTGGGATAAAAAAACTATCTCCTTATGTGAGGATTATCCAAGGAGGTAAAGGCTTCTTGTCTACTAAAAATTTCTCCTTAAAAACTAATCCTTCTAAATTAGTTCATAAAAAAGCAGCATCTGAGGCTTTTGATTTATTAAAGAGGGAAATTGAATCTGGTAAATGGGATATTGTGGTAGCTGATGAAATTGTTGGAGCTGTGGCCTCAAGAGTACTACCTCTTACAAAAGTCTTACAGCTTATAAAAGAGAAAGATGATAAACTGGATTTAGTATTAACCGGGCATTATGCTTCCAAAGAGCTTATTAAAGAGGCTGACTTGGTAACAGAAATGAAAGAGGTTAAGCACCCATTCCAAAAAGGAATACTAGCGAAGAAAGGTCTTGACTTTTAGCACTCTGGGTATTATACTGCTAATGTATGGCTGATTTTAATAAACCTAATTTAACATCACCTGTAACTTTAAAACCTACTATGCCGGTAGGTCCTTTGCGGGACACTGTAATTTTTCCCGGTAACTCTGTTCCTATTATTTCTGGCAGACCAAAGTCAAAAGCTGCTTTAGATTTGGCCTGGAACAGCGATAAGCTAATTGTTTTCGTAACTCAAAAAAATTCTAAAATTGAGGATCCTACAGAAAAAGATTTATACAAAGTTGGCACTGTTTGTTTAATAAGAAGAGTGGTTAAAAACCCAGAAGGTGAATATACCCTGCAGGCAGAAGGTATGGCCAGGGTCTACTTAAAGAATTTTACTCAGGTTGACCCATATTTAGAGGCAGAAATAGAAGAAATCCCTGAGCTTTATGAAAAAAACGAACAAACAGAGGCTTTAATTAGAACTGTTAGGGAACAGGTAAAAAGATTTTTAGAGCTTGGAGGAAATCCATTCTTTGATCAAAGCAATTTTGCTAATTGGTCACTTTTTACATACTCTGATGATCCAAATCAATTAGTTAATTCAATCACCCAATCAATTGATTTTAAAACTATAGACAAACAGCAAATTTTAGAGATGGTTTCTGCAGGGGAAAGACTTCAAAGATTGTCTGAGCTTTTGGCCAAAGAAATAAGAATTATGGAAATTTCCCAAAAAATCTCATCTCAAACTCAGGAAAGAGTTTCCAAAATGACTAAAGAGGCAATTTTAAGAGAACAAATGAAGAGTATAGAAGAAGAATTAGGAGGGCAAGATAGCGAGCATCAGGAAATTCATGAGTTTGAACTAAAAATTAGAAAAGCAGGCATGCCAAAAGTAGTTTTGGAAAAAGCTAAAAAAGAATTAAATAGACTTGCCAAGATGAGCTCCTATAATCCTGAGGCAGGTTACATTAGAAATTATTTGGAATGGTTAACAGATCTTCCCTGGAAATTAGGTAAAGCAGGTAAGATTGATCTTAAAAAGGCTGAAACTATTTTGGATGAAGATCATTACGGACTTAAAAAAGTTAAAGAGAGGATTATTGAATTTTTAGCTGTCCATAAGTTAGCCGGAAAAATGAGAGGACCAATTCTTTGTTTTGTAGGTCCCCCTGGAGTAGGTAAAACATCTATTGGTAAATCGATTGCCAGAGCCTTAAATCGCAAATTTGTTAAAATATCTTTAGGAGGAATTAGAGATGAGGCAGAAATTAGGGGGCATCGAAGAACTTACGTTGGATCAATGCCAGGAAGAATTGTACAGGGAATAAAGCAGGCAGAAACAACAAATCCTGTATTTATGCTGGATGAAATAGATAAAATTGGAGCAGATTATAGAGGGGATCCTTCTGCAGCTTTACTTGAAGCCTTAGACCCTGAACAAAACGAAGGATTTTCTGATCATTACTTAGAAGTTCCATATGATTTATCTAATGTCATGTTTATCACAACTGCTAATATTTTAGATACTATTCCTCCTGCTTTAAGAGATAGATTGGAAATAATCAGATATGCAGGTTATACAGAAGATGAAAAATTCTATATTGCCAAGAAGTTTTTACTTCCAAAACAAATTTTAAATCATGGATTAAAGGTTGATCAGATAGAATTTGAAGATTTAGCAATAAGATCTGTTATCAATGAATACACCAGAGAAGCTGGAGTTAGAAGTTTGGAAAGAGAGCTGTCAGCTGTTATTAGAAAAGTAGCCAGAAAAATTGCAGAGGGTGATAAAAATAAAAAGTTTATTCTTACAACAATTGACGTACATAAATTCTTAGGCCCAATTAAATTTCTTCCAATTTTGGCAGAAAAGGAAGATGAAATTGGCATGGTTACCGGTCTTTCTGTAACAGAAGCAGGGGGAGAGGTTTTATTTATTGAAGTAACCTTAATGCCTGGTAAAGGAGGACTTCTTTTGACAGGTCAACTAGGTGATGTTATGAAAGAATCAGGTCAGGCAGCTATGTCTTATGTTAGAGCTCACTGGTCATCTTTGGGGCTGCCAGAGAGATTTTTCCAAAAAGTAGATGTGCATGTTCATGTTCCAGAAGGAGCAACTCCTAAAGATGGGCCATCAGCAGGACTTGCGCTAACTACTGCCATAATTTCTGCTTTTACTAAAATCCCTGTCAGACGTGATGTTGCTATGACAGGAGAAGTCACACTTAGAGGAAGAGCTTTGGAAATTGGCGGATTTAAGGAAAAAGTTTTGGCAGCACACAGAGCAGGAGTTAAAATTGTCATTGCTCCAAAAGATAATGAAAAAGATATAGAAGATATTCCTGATTTTGTACAAAAAGATCTTAAATTTCACTTTGTCAGACATGTAGATGAAGTTTTAGCTGTTGCTTTAACAAGGCCTCCTCATGTTAACTCTCCAAAAAGATCTCCCCTGCATCCCCAACCGGCAATTGCATAACTTGCTCTTGACCCAATGAATTCTTCAATGTAAACTATCGATTGTGGAGTTGATAGTAAACAATGTTAGTTTAATAATCTGGTCCGCCGTAGGGGCGGCTCTTTTATATGGATTTTGGTTAATCGTTGATATTTTAAGACATCCCTCTGGTGATGAGAAAATGAGAGAGATTGCTTCAGCTATTCAACTGGGGGCTGGTGCATATTTAACAACTCAATATAAAGTAGTAGCAATAGTTGCAGTTTTACTTGCTGGGATAATTTTTTATCTTTTAGGACAAAATTACGCTGTTGGATTTTTGATAGGTGCAGCTCTTTCTGCTTTAGCTGGTTTTATTGGCATGTCTGTGGCTGTAAGAGCTAATGTCAGAGTGGCTGAGGAGGCTAAAAAAGGTTTATCCCAAGCTTTCGATTTAGCTTATAAAGGTGGAGCCGTTACAGGATTTTTAGTTGTAGGTTTGGCACTTGCTTCAGTTTGGGGGTTTTATCAATACACTGGCGGTGATTTAAAATCTTTGATTGGTTTAGGTTTTGGAGGATCTTTAATTTCTGTTTTTGCCAGACTTGGGGGTGGAATTTTTACCAAAGGAGCTGATGTTGGAGCAGACTTAGTTGGAAAGCTGGAAGCTGGAATTCCAGAGGATGATCCCAGAAATCCTGCTGTTATTGCAGATAATGTTGGTGATAATGTGGGGGATGATGCTGGGATGGCAGCTGATATTTTTGAAACTTATGTTGTAACTGCAATTGCTTCTATGATTTTAGGGACTCTCCTTTTTCCTGGATTTGATAATGCCGTAATGTTTCCTTTGATAATTTTATCTGCAGGAATTTTTGGTTCTATTGTTGGTTCCTTATTTGTAAAACTAACAGGCAAAAATATCATGGGAGCTTTATATAAGGGAATGATAATAACAGGTATTATTTGTTTGGCTCTTTTTTACCCAATAACTTCTGCTTTGATGGGAGATAATGGAGACTATTCAGTTATAAATATTTACCTGGCTTCACTTTTAGGAGTTTTAGTTACTGCAGGAATGGTTTTTATAACTGAATACTATACAGGTACTCAATATGCTCCTGTTCAAAATCTAGCCTTTTCTTCTAAAACTGGTCATGCCACAAACATAATTGCAGGTTTGGCTTTATCTTTAAGATCAACATTTTGGCCGATTATTTTAATTTCAGGTGCAGTTTTAGGCAGTTTTATGTTAGCTGGATTATATGGTGTATCTCTAGCTGGAGTAACAATGCTTTCTTTGGCAGGAATAGTTGTAGCAATTGATGCTTTTGGACCAATTACAGATAATGCTGGAGGAATTGCAGAAATGTCAGGATTACCTGCGAAGGTCAGAAATGTTACCGATCCTTTAGATGCTGTTGGAAATACTACCAAAGCTGTTACCAAGGGTTATGCCATAGGTTCTGCTGCTTTGGCTGCTTTGGTTTTATTTGCAGCCTATGCTCAGGAATTTATAACTATCGGACGCGAGTTAACCTTTTCTCTTTCCGACCCTTATGTTTTAGTAGGTCTTTTTATAGGTGGGTCACTTCCCTATCTTTTTGCCTCATTTGCTATGGAGGCTGTAGGACGTGCAGGAGGAGCTGTGGTTGAAGAGGTCAGAAGACAATTTAGAACTATAAAAGGCATAATGGAAGGTACAGCCAAGCCTGATTATGCTGCTTGTGTTTCTATTGTTACAGCTGCCGCTCAAAAAGAAATGCTTATTCCGGCTTTAATTCCAGTTCTCGCTCCTGTTTTAGTAGGATTTTTACTTGGGCCTGTTGCTTTAGGTGGAATGTTAGTTGGATCTATAGTGACAGGTATTTTTGTTGCTGTTTCTATGACAACAGGGGGTGCAGCTTGGGATAATGCTAAAAAATATATAGAACTTGGAAAATTTGGTGGAAAAGGTTCTGATGCTCACAAGGCAGCAGTAACAGGAGATACAGTTGGAGATCCTTATAAGGATACGGCTGGACCAGCTATTAATCCTATGATTAAAGTTGTAAATATAGTTGCTCTTCTTTTAGTACCTTTTCTCTAAAATTATTGAGTGGGAGTTCCTGTTAGAGGTGGAACTGAAGTTTGACCACCTGCTAAAGCATTTTTAACTTCTGTTACCACCTGATCTGGAGTATAAGATGCCTTAATTAAATATGCTTGAGCTCCCAATTCAAATCCCTCTTTTATAACTGCTTCCTGACCCAAATTAGTTAAAAGAATAGTAATCATAGGGGAAGCTGGATTTTTTGTTTTAAATTCTCTCAAAAGTTGAAGACCATTCATTCCAGGCAGCATGATATCCAAAAGAAGTAGATCATATTGTCCTTGAGCCAATAAGTTTAATCCTGTTTGGCCATCAGGAGCAGACTGTACTTGGAATCCTTCCTTTGTTAGTTGTCTAACATATAACTCTCTGATAAAATCTTCATCTTCAACCAGGAGTATTTTTTTGGAATTTGGATTCATTATTTTTATTTTACCATAGTTAATAATTTAGCGCCCCTGCTTGAATCTCTGCTCCTACAAATTTACCGCTATCAATTAAACTGGACTGAAGTTTAGCAACAGGAAGAGTGAAATAAAAAATGCTTCCTTTTCCTTCTACTGATTCAACCCAAATTTTACCATTATGTTTTTCAATAATAGATTTGGCAATGTATAATCCTAAACCTGTTCCTTTAGAAGCCTGCTGCATGGTATTTGACACCCTAAAAAATTTTGTAAAAAGGTGAGGCATGGCTTCTTTTGGAATCCCCACACCTGTATCAGAAACAGATGTTGTGACTTCACTTGGAGAAATAGCTACTGATATATCCACCTTGCCCCCAGGGTTTGTATAGTTTATGGCATTAGCGACTAAATTAGTAACAACTTCAGAAACTCTGATAGGATCAGCTAAAACTTGTGGTAGGTTATTGGGTTTATTTAAGATCAAAGAAATATTTTTTAGAGTTGCCTGGTTTTTTAAATCCTCAACACACTTTGATAGAATTGGTAAGAAATCCAGCGATTGAGGAGTGATGGTTATTTGTTCCCTTTCTATTTTGTTAACATTTAACAAGTTTTGGACCAAAGTAAAAAGCTGTTGAGCGGCAATTAAGGACCTATTGACTAATTCCCATTCTTCTTTAGGTAGTTTATCCTTATTTTCATTCACAAAAACAGATAAATACCCAACAATAGAAGTTAAAGGAGTTTTAAGTTCATGTGAGGCCATTGAGACAAAATCAAACTTCATTCTTTCTAACTCCTCTTCTTTAGAAAGATCATGCAGAATTAAAATATAACTTAAATTTGTTTGAACAGCTTCTCCGATTTGTGAAGTTGTAATATTAACTTTAGTTCCTCTGCCGTCTTTTCCAACTAATTTGGCTGATTTATTAAAATTTAACTGACAATAGGATTTAGGAAGTATCTCTTCAGTTTCAACAAAAAAATGCATCAGTTTATCAATAGGTTGGCCCTGGAGTTCTTTATCAGTATAACCTGATAATTGTTGAGCTGATTTATTTGAAAGAATGATGTTTTTATTAAAATCTAGCGCAATTATTCCATCAACAATAGAAGATAAAACCTGATTAAGTCTTGAGTTTTCAGAAACAGCAGAATCTTTTTGTTTTTCTGTTTCACTGTGTATTTTAGATATTTTTTCACCCATTTGACTCAAAGCATTTCCCAATTCTTCAAATTCATCCCCTGATCTTATATCAATTCTTTGAGAAAAATTTCCCTGACTTATATTCTCAGAATTCTGAATCAGTTTTTGTAGAGGATTAAGAAAAGATACTAAAATAATAGATAATAAAACTGCAGAAAAAATAGAAATCCCCATTAAAAAGATTGGATTTGAAATAAATAAATAAAGAAAGGTTGGAATAATGGAAGCTATAACAGCTACTACAATAATTTTGAGCTTAAGACCTCTTTTTTTAAGGGGGGCAGTTTCCATAGGCTTACTTAAGCGTAACAAAGGCTGAAGATAGAATCAACCTGTAGAAACTGATATAATTTGCTAAGACATTGGATTCTAGTTTCTACTATTGACTGAGAATCTACGTACATTTACAATTAGGATATGGCTTATAAAGATAAATATGATCCAAGATATAGGGCTGCCAGGATGCGTTGGTATTATGCCAATAAGTCAAAACATTTGGAAATATCCAATAAAATAGGCCATCAGAAAAAGGATTATCTTAATAGATTAAAGGAGAATCCTTGTGTTGATTGTGGTAAAAATTTTCCATTTTATGTCATGGATTTTGATCACAGAGAGAGAAATACAAAAAAATTTAATGTTGGAAGAATGATACATGAGGGTTGGGATCGAATTAAAATAGAAATAGAAAAATGTGATGTAGTTTGTGCAAATTGTCATAGAATCAGAACATTCAAGGGCATGGCGCATTAGTCAATCGGTTAAGACGCTGCCTTCTCAAGGCAGAATGAGGGGTTCGACTCCCCTATGCGCTACTTAGATATGGCTTATACTGATTTAACTAAAAAACGTGCTGCAGAATTACGCTGGTACTATAAAAACATAGATAAGATCCGTCTATATAAGCAAAAAGCAAGAAGTGCAAGAGTTGAATATATAAAAAAGCTTAAAAGAGTTCCTTGTAAGGATTGCGGCATCAAATATCCTTCTTATGTTATGGATTTTGACCATTTTGAAGAAAATTCTAAAATAGAAACTGTAAACAGGCTAGCTGGAACACGCGCAGGTTGGGAGAAATTAAAGCAAGAAATTCAGAAGTGTGAAATAGTTTGTGCTAATTGTCATAGAGTAAGAACTTACAAACGTAGACTCCATTGACTTTGTATATGAATTAACATAAAATTGCCCCAATTTGCCCAACTATGACTAAAGCAATAAAATTTGCTTCAAAATTTGCAAAAAAATCTGTCTATCTTACTCCTACAGGTTTAGCTGAGGCAAAGGCTGAATTAGAATTCTTAAAAAAGAATAAAAGAGCTGAAATTGCTGAAAGAATTCACCAAGCAAGAGAATATGGCGATTTAACAGAAAACTCAGAATATGATTCTGCCATGGAGGATCAATCTTTAATTGAGAATAGAATTTCCCAGCTTGAAAATATTTTAAAAAGTGTAAAAATTATTGACAGTGAACATGATAATGAATTTGTAGTTATCGGCTCAACAGTAAAAGTAGAGATGGATGAGGAGATAGATGAGTTTACAATTGTTGGAAGAGTAGAGGCTGATCCTGCTAAAAAAAGAATTTCAAATGAATCCCCTTTAGGTTCAGCCCTGTTGGGTGCTAAAAAGGGAGAAGAAGTAGAGGTAGCTACTCCAATTGTCAGATATAAGTGCAAGGTTTTAGAAATAACATAAGAACCTATGAAAAAACCTTTAATTTTATTCTATCCTAAGAATCTGCCGCTTCTTTCCAAAAATGAGCTGGAAGTCTTGGATCTTTTGATGGATGCAGGAAAATTAATAGCGCCTCTTTATTTAGAGCAAGAAAAACAGGCAGAACTGGAGATAAATAAGGGAGAGCTAGAGAGGGCTGCTAAAAAGAATCCTGCCATATTAGATCCCCATACTGTTGTAGAAAAAGTTAATGGAAAAATAGTTGTTACACCTTATCATATAAAATATGCAAAACTTCTAAAGCCTGTTGCAGATAAGTTAATTGAAGCTAGTAAACTTACAAAAAATAAAGATTTTGGAAATATTTTGAAGTTACAAGCTAAAGCTTTGACTTCAGGAGCTTACGAAGAAGAAGCAGTTGCCTGGTTAAAAATCAAAAAACCTTATATTTTAGATACCTTCATAGGACCTATTGAGCATTTTGGGGGCCAGTTGCTTTTTGGAAAAGCTTCATATCAAGCCTGGGTTGGAGTATTAGATAAAGAAGGAACAGATAGGCTTAATAATTACAAAAGTGTTATTTTAAGTGTTAGACGAAAAGCAACCCTTCCAGACGAGAGGGTAGATAATCAAGACCAAGTAAAAGCTAGGGTTCTGGATGTTGTTCTTTTTTCAGGATTTATGGCAAGAGCAAAATTTGTTGGTCTTCATTTACCCACAGATGTCTCATTGGTGGAAAAATACGGATCAGAATTGATTCTATTTAATCAGCCGAATGATTTAAGGATTAAGGAACAGATTATCCCGACTTTTAACAAAATTTTTTCTAAGGAATTTAAAGAAGGGTTTGAAGCAGAAGACATAAGAAGAGGTTATCTTAGAGCTGTTGCTCTACATGAGTTAGCTCACAGCTACTTATATTATAAACACGCTGCTAGAAATCTTGCAGATCTCTTCCCTGTTATAGAAGAGCTTGCGGCTACTATTTTAGGGCTAAGATTAGCTGGAACATTGCTTCT
>Ga0209542_10004919_pt1 | contig 27120 bp, 29 predicted proteins | sample RifCSPhighO2_01_FD_184028 | JGI IMG/M metagenome (GOLD analysis project Ga0209542, IMG submission 184028) | Soil microbial communities from Rifle, Colorado - Rifle CSP2_plank highO2_0.1 (SPAdes) (version 2) | ecosystem: Environmental > Terrestrial > Deep subsurface > Rock core/Sediment ...
CGGGCACCACGGTAATTCAGTCATTGGAAATGGGTATTCATAGTGTTGGCATAGATGTTTCTGAGTTTAATTGCATGATTGCAAGCGTAAAGGCTTCTCATTACGATTCCGACTATTTACGTGCGGCGATTCAAAAGATGCTTAAGTCGCTAGAGTCTTTTGAAGATGATCATAAAATTGAGGAATTTGAGACAGAACTTCTATCCGAGTTGTCTATGTTCAACGGTAAGCATTTTCCTGGTCATGATTTCAAGTACAAATTAAATCAGGGTAATGTAAAAGAAAGCATATTGGGCGAAGAGAAGGAGAAAGTATTTCTTCCTACATACAGTAAACTGGCAAAAAAATACTCAATCGTCTTAAATCAGAAAGATTCCGATTCATTTTTGGATAAATGGTATCTATTCAATGTTCGTCGAGAAATAAACCATGTGTTTGAGGCTATTAAAAAAGAGAAGGATGTCAAAACACGCAAAATTCTAGGTCTCATTTTGAGCAGAACCATCCGTTCCTGTCGCGCTACTACTCATAGCGACTTGGCGACGCTTAAAGAACCCCAAGTTACTACATACTATTGTTTTAAACACAAAAAAATCTGTAAGCCTCTCTTTTCTATCAAAACAATGCTTAATCGGTATGCCCTTGATACCGTGGACAGAATCAATGAGTTCAAAAAACTACGTAAGGCCGCTCACTTCTCTATTTTAAAAGGGGATTCTCGTAAGGTGGATATTTTTACCGGTGCCGAAAAGACAAATAAAGAGTTTGCAAAAATTCTAAAAAGACAAAAAATATCCGGTATATTTTGCTCCCCTCCGTATGTCGGACAGATAGACTATCATGAGCAACATGCGTATGCCTACGATTTGTTGGGTTTTAAACGCCATGACGACTTGGAAATAGGGCCCTTATATAAAGGTCAGGGCATAGAGGCACGGCAATCGTACGTGCAGGGGATAGCAGATGTTCTAAATAATTGTAAAAAGTTTTTTAAAGAGGATTATGATGTTTTTCTTGTTGCGAACGATAAATACAATCTTTACCCACAAATTGCTGAAAAATCGGGCATGAAGATTATAAATAAATTTAAACGCCCGGTACTCAACCGAACTGAGAGAGATCGTACACCTTACGCTGAGGTTATCTTTCACTTTAAGTCGCTATAGACAGTTATAATTTTGAGTGATAGCGTTGTTGCGTGGCGCTATCTGTCAAGCAAAAGGCGGAAATTAAGGCTCTCGTTGAGCTAACAATCAAAAATAAACTGAGTCGCTATACTCGGGAATCTAAATCGATGCCTTTTTTGTCTGCCCTAATGCAGGACGATGAAAAAGTAGCATCTTATTCTTTTATTCAGTCGATGGCCACCACGTTAGGAATGTCACTCTATGAGCAGTTTTCTGTAATAATTGCAACACCTAACAGTGAAGCCTGCGCCAGAAACGTTAAAGTTGGCGGAACATTATCTTCAAAACAAAAAGGGATGATTGGCGATATAGTGAATGCTCTACGGGAAGGTCGCCGAAGTCCTTCCATTTCTAATGAAATAAAGGAAGTATTAAAAATTTCTGGATCAGGTGGTATTGCGCAGAAAGGCGGTAACGTTGCGGATTTTTATATGAAAAAAGGAGGGGTTGAACATTTTTTTGAAATTAAAACTGTAAAACCGAATATTGATGTGTTTGAGAAATCAAAAACAAAATTACTTGAATGGGCAGCGCGTAAGGGTAAGGGTGTTAAGCCTTTTTTGGCATTTCCGTATAACCCCTATGCTCCTGACCCGTATTCACGTTTTACAATGGTAAATATGATGGATATCGGTAAAGATTTCTTGGTAGGTGAAGAATACTGGGATCTAATTGGCGGAAAAGGAACCTACATAGATTTAATTGATTCTATTGAAGAGGCAGGCAAAGGATGCCGCGAAGCAATTCAAAAGAAAATAAAAGAAGTAGCGAAGAAAAAAATTGCAAAAGTTTAACGCCTGATTATCCACAGGTTAATTTCATGAACCTCCTACACAAAACCACTGCGCCGGGGGAGAATAACCGCAAGGCGGATAATTCCGATAGAAAGGAGCTTTTTCCTAAGGACAAGCGCCCGCACCCGGCAGCTTATCACAAAGAGCAGTGGGCTTTTGTATCGGATATTGGCCTGCGGGAGAACATTGCTTATCAAATGCAGTACCTCGAGTTTTCGGTCAACTTATACAACGAGTACCAGATATACCTCACTATTGAGTCGCTGTTGTGCAAGGACATTCTGGGCGCGGTAGGGGGGATAGTCGAGGCGGCGCTGTTTGACATGATCTATACCGCCAAAACAAATGCCGGTATGCCGATGGGCGCGCGCAATGATTTTGTCGCCCTGCTTGGCGAGGCATACCACAGCTTTAAATTTATCGACAAAGATATGTGGCACTACTTCCACGACCTCCGCAAAGTGCGCAACTATGTACACCTTAAGGCGGCGGACTTCCAAGAGCACACCGCCTACACGGTCGAGGAGGCCAACGAAGCCATCACTATGCTCGAGCAGTTCAGAAAGAAGTTTGTTTAAACTCCAAATTTGCCCGGTTTGCTACAATACGGTATGGACGTAATTATAAATTTGTTAAATATGCTGCTCTCGTTCCTGCTCGGGCTGCTCACCCTTTTTATTATTTTTTGGATTTCGGTCCTCCAGCTCATACTCAGTTTTGCCCAAAGTATCGTCTCCACAGTCCGATAACAAACTTACCATCCGCGCCACACATCCAATCTTCATGTACCTTCAGCTATGACTGAAGGGTATGATATTTTTTCTTTTGGTCGGGGCGATACTCGGCGCTTTATCGGTTATTTTTGTCCTGCAGAACATTGTCCCTATTACCGTTACCTTTTTGTCCTGGCAGATAGAGGGCTCGCTGGCGGTGGTGCTGTTTTTGGCGATGATGAGCGGGGTGTTTGTCGCACTGTTGCTTATCCTCCCAGGCCTTATCCGCGACGAGTTCCGGTACTCCAAGCTCAGACAGGAAAAAAAGGAGGTCGAAGACGAGCTCACCACTACGCGCAAGGTCATCAACGAGGTGGCCGCCAACAGTGCTGTGGTTGAGCCGTCGTCTGTACTATAATTAAACCGGTTATGAAAACGTCTGCTCTTATTGCGATGATAGCAGTCGGACTTGCCGGCGCGGGAGTCTTTTTTCTTTCGATTACTCCGTCGCAAGCGCCCGGCCCCGGAGTAGATTGGGTGGCGTGCACCGCCGACGCCATGCAGTGCCCCGACGGCTCCTATGTCGGGCGCACCGGCCCCAACTGCGAGTTTGTTTGTCCATCGGCCACCACCACGCCACCAACGGGCGGCGGAGGCGGCGGAATACTGCCCTACAACTCGGGCATCCAAGGAGTGGTGATGGCGGGCCCCACGTGCCCCGTGGAGCGCGACCCGCCCGACCCTGCCTGCGCCGACCGGCCGCTTGCCACTAATATTATTATTTCCCGCAAGGGTTCGACGCAGGTGTTTGCAACCGTGCAGAGCAACGCACAAGGTATGTTTCAAATTTCTTTGCCGCCAGGCGAGTATGTTGTGAGCGGCGGCGGCCAAGTGTTGCCACGCTGCAGTGGCGCCGAGGTCATCGTCGGCCCCACCGGCTACACCGCGGTTAATATCTCGTGCGACACGGGGATACGATAATATTTAGCGTATAATACTTTTTGCATGGCAAAAATAATTTTAGGATTAGCGGCTGTTGCCGTATTGTTAGGCGCGGGATATTGGTTTTTATTTATGAATGAACAAATTATGCAAGAGAGTACCAAAGAGAGCACCAAAGCAACACTGCACACCACCAAGGGCGACGTTGTTATCGAGTTACTCGGCGCCGACGCGCCCGACACGGTCGCCAACTTTATCAAGTTGGCACAAAGCGGATTTTATGACGGGACCAAGTTCCACCGCGTCATCAAGGGCTTTATGATCCAAGGCGGCGACCCTTTGAGCAAAGACGACGCCATGGCCGCCAGGTGGGGGACAGGCGGGCCGGGTTACCAGTTTGCCGACGAGATACGCCCCGGCAACCGCAACGACATCGGCACTATCGCCATGGCCAACGCCGGCCCAAACACCAACGGCTCGCAATTCTTCATCAACACGGCTGCCAACAACTTTCTCGATACCAAGCACACCGTCTTTGGCAAGGTGGTGGCGGGTATGGAGGTTGTCAAAGCGATAGAGGCGACCCCAACAGGCAGCAATGACCGCCCCGTAGAGCCCATGGTCATCACCTCTATTACGCTCGAGTAAGTTATCCACAAACTTGTGTATATTGTGTAGTTGCGTGCCAAACATGTGCTAATATCTGCATATGGGACCTATAAACAAGTCGCTCACCGGCAAGCAAAAGCGCGTTTTGGACAACATCCAGCTGTATATCAACGCCAAGGGCGAGCCGCCGACGCTCGACGAACTCCGGCAGAACCTAGGGTTTAAGTCTTTGCGCACGGTCGTGCAGTATATCGAAACTTTGGAGCGCAAGGGCTATGTCGTGCGCCGCCGGTACTCGCACCGTAACATCGAGCTGCGCGCGGTTGATGCCGAGGGCCGCGCCGCTATGCTGGTGTCGGTGCCGGTGGTTGCCAACGTCGGATGCGACGACCTGTCGGTCTTTGCCCAAGAGCAGTCAGACGAATTTTTGCAGGTGGACAAGCAGATTGTCGACGAGGTGCACGGCGAGATAGTCGCGGTGCGCGCGGTCGGCGACAGCATGGCAGACGCCGGGGTTAAAAGCGGCGATTATATTTTGGTGCAGTTTACCGACAAGGTTAAAAGCGGCGATAGGGTGGCGGCGATTATCGGCGACATGGTTACTGTCAAACGGCTCGAGCGCCGCAACGGAGTTACAATTTTGTATCCGGAGAGCAAAGACCCGAAGTACAAACCGATAGTATTGCGCGACAACTTTAAAATTGCAGGCAGGGTGCTGTGCATCATACCTGCAGGAGTCGCCGAGATGGACGAGGTGGTTTCGGTCGAGGAAGATTGGAGATGACACAAGCACAAGCTCTACAAATTTTAAAGACGGGTGCAAATGTCTTTCTCACCGGCGAGCCGGGGAGCGGTAAGACGCACACCATCAACACCTACATAAGCTGGCTGCGCGAGCGCGGGATAGAGCCCGCCATCACCGCCTCCACAGGCATAGCCGCCACGCATGTGGGTGGGATGACTATCCACGCGTGGAGCGGTATAGGCATCAAGCGCGATTTGAGCGACTGGGACTTGGAGGCACTGCTCGAGCGCGAGCCGCTGGTGCGCCGGGTGCGCTTGGCACACGTACTGATAATTGACGAGGTTTCGATGCTCGACGCGCACACACTTACTATGGTCGACCGCGCAGTGCGGACACTGCGCGGCAATGAGCGCCCATTCGGCGGACTGCAGGTTATTTTTGTTGGAGACTTCTTTCAACTGCCTCCGGTGTCAAAAGGCGAGCCGTCAAAATTTGCTTTTGAATCTCCTTCGTGGGAGGAGGCAAACCCTCTGCATTGCTACTTAAACGAACAGCACCGGCAGGATGATGATATTTTTTTGGAACTGCTCGGGGCTCTGCGCGCAGGCAAGCTTACGGCGGCGCATAAACAGGCATTGCATGCCCGCGCCGAGTATCCGGAGGAGGGCGATCTTTCGACACGGCTCTATCCGCATAATGCAAATGTCGACCAGGTTAACGACGAGGCGCTCTCAAAGATAGATGCGCCCGCCAAGGTCTTTGCAATGCGCTCCGAAGGTGGTAAAGCGCTGGTGGAGTCGCTCAAACGAGGCTGTCTCTCGCCCGAGACGCTCACGCTCAAAGACGGGGCCTCGGTTATGTTTACCCGCAATAATTTTGAGCACGGCTATGTCAACGGAACTTTAGGCACGGTTACCGGATTTTCCGAGGGCGGGTTTCCGCTTGTGCGCACGCGAGAAGGCGCGATGATAGAGGCAAGCCCCGAGGAGTGGCGCATCGACGACCGCGCGCGGACGCTGGCAAAAATCGTGCAAATTCCATTGCGGTTGGCGTGGGCTATCACGGTGCACAAAAGCCAAGGAATGAGTTTAGACTCGGCAGTGATGGACCTCTCGGCGGCGTTTGAGTACGGGCAGGGCTATGTCGCGCTCTCGCGGGTGCGGAGCCTCGCAGGGCTGTACCTCAGCGGATTTAACGAGAGGGCGCTGGCGGTGCATCCGCAGATACTGAGGCAGGACGGGCAGTTTCGCGGCGCATCGGCGGCGGCGCGCGACGCGTTTGAAGCAATAGACAATACTGAGTTGCAGGCTATGCATAAACAATTTGTGCAAAAAAGCGGCGGAAAAGAACCCTCGCTAAAAGATCCAAAAAACAAACAAAATCCAAAATCCAAATTAGAAACGATACGCGCGAAGTTTCCAAACGCCTATCGCCCATGGAGTAAAGAGGATGACGCGCGGCTTACCGAACTTTTTCGCAATAGCACTAAGGTTGCGACACTGGTTAAAGAGTTCGGCCGCCAGCGCGGTTCGATAAGCTCCCGCCTCATCCGGCTTGGTTTAGTGGAACCCGATTTGTAGCTGAAAGAATACCGGGGGTCAGACGTCATAGTAAGGGTGCGGGGTACACTCGCATCCATTTACCAGGTAATTTAAAACACTATGACTACTAATACCCTTAAGAAGGTTCTTGCCGGTTCTGCTATGGCGGCGATATTGCTGCCTATGACGGTGTCGGCACACGGTATAGGGCTTAATCTCGGCGGCGGACTTAATTTGGGCGCCGGCGGCGATAAAGAAAAGACGCACGTAGAGGGCAACGGCAAGTTCAATGTGAACGCCAACGCAAAAGTGGGCGACCGCGATGATGACAGGGGTAAGAAAGATGGCAAAGGGGAGGTGAAGCGCAACGCAAACGCCACCACCACCGCTGCGCGCATACAGACGCGTGCAGACATCTTGACCTCGGTCGGCGCGGCGCTCTCGGCCCGCTCGGCGAGCTCAACCAACCCGGCTACGTTTGAGGCCGCTCTCTCGGCGCTCAACAGCGCTGCGGCAAGTGCTAAGGCACAGGCCACGGTAGACATCGGAGCCGCGCGCAACTTCTTGCACGACGCGGTCAAAGACCTCCGGATTATGTTCCACCTGCTCTGGAACTAGCCGCAGTCTTACAACAGACAGATAAGAAACCCTCCGCCTTAGGCGGAGGGTTTTTTTGTGCGTTATACTGCACTTCATGGAATTAGTGCGCGGCAACGAAGAGTTGGAGAACCTTAATAAGGAACTCAATGACAAGGCGCGCTTGCATGACTATAAAGCTGTGCATGACGGTTACCGCTGTGCGCTCCTCCCCAGGATGCTGGGCGGCTTTTTGGTCGGATGCGGAAATTTGTTTTATGGCCGAGAACCTTCGTACTTGAAGTTCCGCGCAGTGGAGGTTATTGCGCGCGTTCCGTATCACTCGTGGTCTTCCGCGGCGTATACGCTCCTGACGGTATTTTATAAAAATGAGGCCCGCGCGCTCAAACTTGCAGGCATAACAAAGTTTGCCCGCCTGTCGCAGGACAACGAAACCATGCACGTGGTGGTCATATCGCACCTTGCCGCCGACGAGGAGCGCCCGCGCTTTTTGCTCCATACCGCAGTGCCGATGTTTTTCGCCTTTTTTTATTTTTGGTGGTCATACGCACTGTATCTGCTCAACCCACGGTACTCGTATGAGCTCAATTTTCTTTTTGAGCAGCACGCCTTCGAACAGTACAGCAAGTTTTTGGAGGTCAGCGGCGAAAAGTTGAAGCATAAAAAAATCGAAAGCGGATTTTTAAGCTGGTACGGCAGGCATCCCGCAAACCAATATGAGTTCTTTCGCTCCGTCCGCAACGACGAGCTTATACACCGCAACAGCTCGATAAGCGAGATGCAAAAATAATATGATTTTCGCGATAGCAGCAGCAACCTTTGTCTCCACTCTGCTCGGCGGGCTTTTTGCCCTGCGCCTGCGCGACCGCCTGCATTTGATACTGGGCTTCAGCGCGGGCGCGGTGGTGGCAGTGGCATTTTTTGACCTCATGCCCGAGGCGCTCGAGCTTGGCGCCGCGCACGGAGCGCCCGCCCTGACCGCGCTCATGGCGCTCGGATTTTTGGCATATCTGGCCATGGACCGGTTTTTTATTCCGCACGCGCAGGAGGCAGAGCATGCGCACGGCCGCGGCGCTCTCGGGGCGGGGAGCCTCTCCGTACACAGTTTTTTGGACGGAGTGGGCATCGGGCTTGCCTTCCAGGTGTCGCCGGCGGTGGGCATAGTGGTTGCCGCCGCGGTTTTGACGCACGACTTTTCCGACGGCATCAACACCGTAAACATGGTTGTTAAAAACGGCGGCAGCCGCGCTACGGCGCTGCGGTGGCTCGTGCTCGACGCGCTCGCCCCGGCGCTCGGCATTATCGCGACGCTTTTTATCAGCGTATCGCAGGACACTTTAGGGCTTTTGCTCGCGCTCTTTGCGGGCTTTTTCCTCTACATCGGCGCGAGCGACCTCATACCCGAGAGCCATCACGCACACCCAACGTTTCTAACTACATTTATGACACTGCTCGGCGCCGCCGTGCTCTACGCGGTCATAAAAATCGCCGGCGTCTGACCCTCTTGCGCAACATAAAGCGCTGTTGTAGTATGGCGCTCTATGAAAAAAACGCTTATTTATGCAGTTGTAGCTCTTGGCGTATTTATTCCTGTTTTTGCCTTAGCACAAACCTCCACCACCGGTCTTTTAAACGTGTACGTACAGGTTATTAACCAGACTAACTCCTCGTACGGCCCCGGCAACTTTACCGTCGCGGTCTCCGGCCAGAGCCCGAACCCATCGACCTTCCAGGGTTCCATACAAGGCACGCTGGTTACTATCAACCCCGGCGCGTACTCGGTAACGCTCACCAATCCGTCTGCATTTACCGTCAATTACTCGGTCGGTTGCGACAGCACTATTGCAGCGGGAGGCACACAGACCTGCGTCATCACGGTAAACCCCGGCGCGTACAACTACAATCCTTCTTATATTTATCCTTACACATACCAAACGCCTCCTCTGACCTGCCGCACCGATACTCCAATTGTCGCCGTTGGCCAGCCGGCGCGCTTTACTGCAATCGGCGGAGCGGGCGGTACCTATAATTGGAGGACTCCGTATAACAACTTCCCAAACACAGGCCCGGTGCTCACGACCGCGCTTGAGGGCTCCGGCGTGCAGAGCGTCACCGTTACCAACGCCTCGCAGACCGCTACTTGCAACGTAACCGTCTCATCGAGCTACTATCCGCAGCCGGTCAGCACGGTATATCCTACTTACCAGCAGACGTATCCTAACTACAACACATATCCGGTGTACCAGGCACAGCCTACCTACACGGCGTACGCTTACCCGCGCCTCCCGAACACGGGGCTCCAGCCCGTGCAATCTGCGCAGCTGGCCTTCGCACTAGTGCTCCTCCTCAGTGCCGCCATCGCCGCGTACCCGTATGCAAGAAAGTCATTTGCTATTGCAGTCCGCTAAAAGCGGAGTTCTTGTAGTATCGGCGCATGAGCGCCGCGCGTACTACCTGCGGCTCGCTGTTGTTGTGGTGGGGGTATTGTGCGTGCTTGTGGGCGCCGCGGACGCAACCTCGCGTTTGGTCAACAACATGGGACCCGACGCGGCGTTTTTGGCGTTTGCACCGGCCGCCGCCATCAACCTGCCTGGGCAGGCAGGTAATAATTTTGCTATTGTGCCTGCGCGATTAAAAATTCCGTCGCTTGGCGTAAACGCCAAAGTGGAATCGGTCGGGATAAAAGCCGGCGCTATGGCAACGCCGAGCAACTTCGACAACGTCGCCTGGTACTCGCTTGGCGCCAAGCCCGGCGCGCCGGGGAGCGCGGTGTTTGCCGGACATGTCAACAACGCTTTACTTAAGTCAGGCGTTTTTGAGCGACTCTCACAAATGAAAACCGGCGATTATATAACGGTAGAAGACAGCACCGGCAAAGCGCTGGTGTACAAGGTCTCTTCGGTGGAGGAGTACCAACCCGATGCGCCGACTGATGCTTTGTTTGCAACGGCCGGGCCGTCGCGACTGGTGCTTATCACGTGCGATGGCGATTGGGTGTCCTCTGCGCGCAGCTATGACAAGCGTTTGGTGGTTATTGCAGAGCCTGCGTACTAGTGGTATATTTTTGGGGTTCGAGTAAGTCTCCATGTGCCTTTTTGTGGCGCCGGAGGGTCGCCTTACGATAGAACAGTAAGTACTAATTGTTTCTCGTAATCATGGCACGCAAACTCTTTGTCGGCGGTCTTCCGTACCGCGCGACAGGTGATGAACTCCGCGACGCCTTCGCCAAAGCCGGCGAAGTCGCTTCGGCGAGCATCGTGACTGATCGCGAGACCGGCCGCTCCCGGGGCTTCGGCTTTGTGGAGATGGCGGATGATGCGGGTGCCGACGGTGCGATTGCCATGTGGAATGGCAAAGACTTCGGCGGACGCATGCTCACGGTCTCCGACGCCCGCCCGAAAGCGTAAGCTTGAGGTCGGCAGTCAGCAAAAAGCCGCCCCAAGGGGCGGCTTTTTGCTATTATGGCAAGCATGTGGGCGCGACCTCATTTGCCGTGGCGAAACCTGCCTGCCGGCAAGGCAGGGACCAAAGACCCTTATAAAATTTTGGTGTCGGAGATAATGCTCCAACAAACGCAGGTTGAGCGAGTAATCCCGTTCTATAACCGTTTTATTAAAAAGTATCCTACCGCCCGCGCGCTTGCGCGGGCAAAACTGCGCGACGTTCTAACAATGTGGAACGGCCTTGGCTACAACCGCCGCGCCAAACTCTTGCATCAAACCTCCAAAATAATAGCTCGCGAGGGGTTTACCGGTCAAAAACTTCCCGGCGTCGGTCCTTATACCGCCGGAGCTGTTTCAGCTTTTGCATTTAACAAGCCCGCAATCTTTATCGAAACAAACATACGCACCGTATTTTTTTATCACCTCAAAACCCGCCGCAGGCTTACAGACAAGCAGCTTCTCCCACTTGTCGGGCGCGCGCTTATGGAGTCAGGCATGGAGCCGCGCGATTTTTATGCGGCGATGATGGACTACGGCGCGCACCTGAAGCGCCGGGGGATTGCGCTAAATAAAAAGAGCAAGCACTACGTCAAGCAATCAAAATTCGAGGGCTCCGCGCGCCAGCTGCGCGGAGCGATACTCCGCGAACTCCTGGTGCACCAAGCGACACTCTCCACGCTGGTCCACCGCATCCCTCGCAACCAGCAAGATGTGGCGCATGAGCTGGCGCGCCTAGCAGCCGAAGGCCTCATAAAACTCCATGGTAAATTCTTCGCCGTCGCAGATTAGACGCTAAAAAATATTTTAATTACTCCGTATAGTGCCACTAGGATAAAAAGCGGAACTAGATAGTAGGCTTGTAGTTTTAATCCCCCTTGCAACATATCTTTCCATGACGGTGCAGGCCACACCATTCGCATAACAAAAACGGTAATTACCCAAATAAGGAGTATTAAGGGTATAGACCAGTCCATTCCAGAATTATACGCCCAATACAACCGGGATGACTATGGGCCTCTTGTTGGTTTTTTCGAAGAGGAAGCGGGAGATGGCGTCGGTAACGTCGTTTTTTATCATGTCGAAGTTGATGGGATTCTGTTTCCGCGCCTCGTCCTCGATTGTCTTTTTGACGATGATGCGCGCCTGCTGGAGGAGCTCCTGGCTCTCGCGCAGGTAGACAAAGCCGCGGCTGATGATGTCCGGCGACTTGCGCAGGCGGCCGGTCTTGGGGTTGACGGTGGCGATGATGACGAACATGCCTTCCTGCGAAAGCACGGTGCGGTCGCGGATAACCACCTCCTGCAGGTCGCCGATGGAGAATCCGTCTACCAGCCGGAGGCTATTGGGCGCCGACTCCTTGAGCCGCACAATTTTTGTACCTTCATCCTGTATCTCGATGACCGTGCCGTTGTCGGGGATGACTATCTCGTCCTCCGCGCGGCCGCACGCCTTGGCGATGTCGGCATGGACGCGCAGCATGTAGTGATAGCCGTGCATCGGCATAAAGTACCGCGGGTTTATCTTTTGGTGGATCCAAAAGGTTTCGTCGCGGTTGGCGTGGCCGGATGCGTGCACATCCATGGTGTCGCGATGGATGATGCGCGCTCCTTGCCTGCTGAGGTTGTCTTTGAGCTTTTGCACGCTCCGCTCGTTGCCGGGCACCACCGAGGAGGAGAGCACGACCGTGTCGCCCTTTTTAATTTTGACGTACTTGTGCGTCTTCATCGCGATGCGCATGAGCGCCGCAAACTCGTCGCCCTGCGCGCCGGTCGCCAGTATCACCACTTTGCTGTCGGGGAGGTGCTCCAGCTGGGCGGCGTCTATAAAAGTCTTATCCGAAACCTTGAGCATGCCGAGCTGTTTTACTATCTCGATGTTGACCTTCATGCTGCGGCCCTCGATCAAGATTTTGCGTCCGACGCGCTCCGCCTGCTCTATCATGCGCATCAGGCGCTCGAGCTGTGAGGAAAAGGTGCCGATGATAAGGCGCCCGGGGGTCTTGGCGATGATTTCGTCGAGGTTTTTTCTGACAACACGCTCCGGCAATGAAAAGCCGGCCCGCTCCACATTGGTGGAGTCTGCGCCGAGGAAGAGCACCTTGCGGTCGGCAAACCAGGAAAATTCTTTTTCTTCCGTTTCGGTCGGTATGCCGTCGACGTGGTCGAGGCGCAGGTCGCCGGTAAAGACGATGTCCAGAGGCTTAAGATTAGGAACCTCTTCCTGCCGTTTTTTGATCATGACCGCGGTGAGTCCTCGCGTGTAGATCGGCGGGTAGCCGATGCGATCGATGATGTAGGGGATGCCGCCGATGTGGTCGAGGTGGCCATGCGTGATAAAGAGGCCCCGTATCTTCTCCCGGCGCTCCTCCAGATACTTGGTGTTGGGGATGATGTAGTCGATGCCCGGCGTGTCGTCCTCGCGGAATTGGAATCCGGCATCGACGATGACTATGTCATCGCCCACCTCCACCATAGTCATGTTTTTGCCGATTTCCTCCACGCCGCCGAGCGGGATGATGCGTATGTTGCCGGGCTGGAGCGGCGGTATAGGCCGCTCGTTGCCGTTGAGCATTGCTGTTACGTCGGGTATCTCGCGCACCGGGTGCGCCTGATGCGGGCGCGGGCCTCCTTGGCGCAGGCGCCCGCGCCCGCGTGAGCCATGTTTGTCTCCGCGTTTTTCGTGAAAATGTCTAATTGGTTTTTTTTGTTCGGGCATATTTATTATTTATTAATCTTTTTTATTTATTTTTGTCGGCGACAAAAAAGGGCCATATCTCATCAGTCTCTTTGTGCCACTGCGGCAACGAGAGGAAGCGGTCGTCGGGCGTCTCGATGAAGCCAAGATCTACCCCTGCAATATCATTAGGGACACTATACACGAAATCAGGCGCATAGAGAAATACGGCAGGCACGTCCTTGTTGAACTCCGCAATAAACGCCGAGAGCAGCTGGCGCCGCTTTTTAGGGTCAGCGGTTGCGCGGAGCTGCTCTAATGATTTGTCCGCGGCGCTGTTGGCGTAGCCGGCGATGTTGAGCCCCGGGTCGTTGCGCTGGCTGGAGTGCCAAAAAGCAAAGAGATCGAGCTCGCGTCCGATAACCTCGCCGAAGAGCAGCGCGTCATACTTGCGCGGTCTGATGATGTTTTGGGAGAGGTCGCCTTGCTCAAATATTTTGACGTTGACCAAGGCACCCACGAGCTTCCACGATGCACGCAAGTACTCGGCGGCCGCGCGCAGCTCCGGCACGTTGGCTGTCGCGAGGTCGAATTCGAGCGTTACTGTTGATGCTTTTTTGCCGGTGCCGGTCGTCTTTTGCAGTATGCCGTCCACGCGCGGCTTCCACCCCTTGTCTATAAGCGACTGACGCGCCCTTGCCGCCAAAACGGCGCTCGAGGTACCGGCGGAATACACGCCGTCGCCGAACGTCGGCGGAACCGGGTCGGTGAGAGCCGTGCCGTATCCTCCCAAAACTCCGCCCACGAGCTCATCGCGGTTGATGGAGCTGTTTAACGCGGAGCGCACCGTTTTGTCGCGAAGCACCGCCGACTGGTTTTGATTGAAAAATACTCCGAACACGCGGTTAAGAGGCGAGGTGCGGATGTTCTCCGGCGGCAGGTTGCCGAGGTTGCCGGGGGAGAGCCCGCTCGCGGAATCTATTTTGCCCTCGCCGAGTGCCGCAACGAGCGCTCCCTCGCTTTGATAAAAATGGATGGTAAGTGAGCCGAGGTACGGCTCGCCGGGCGCATAATCGGCAAACGAGCGGAGCGAGTAAGTCGACGGTATCCCGGAGGAGGTGCGCGATACCGACCGTACCGCATAGGGCCCGGAGCCGACCGGCTCTACATTGAGCTCGGAGAAGGGGAACTCCTCATCGCTGATTGACGACCAGCGCGCCTTTGGCAAAATGCCGAGCGTCAGGTTTTCGATAAACGGGGCGTAAGCGGCGCGCAAAACAAAACGGACGGTGCGGGCATCCGGCGTCTCTACGCGTACGCCGTCCCAATTGGCGCGCAGAGGGGATTTGAGCGCCGCGTCCTGCGCTTTTTGCACCGTGTATGCGACGTCCGCGGAGGTAACCGGCGTCCCGTCGTGGAACGCCAGGCGCTCCCGCAGGGTAAAGGTATAGGTTTTGCCGTCATCCGAAACGGTATATCCCATTGCCAAGTCAGGCTCATATCCGCCTTGTGGAGTCGCGCGCAGGAGGCCGGAATATACCAGGGCGGTTAAGTCGCGGTCGGCATCCGATATAGCGAGTACCGGGTTTATAAACCGCGGAGAGCCGATGATGCCCTCGCTAAGGCTGCCGCCGTGCGCAGGCACCTCGACCACGAGCGACTGCTTGAGCATGTATAAAAGAGCAGTACTGCTGACGAACAGCAGAATCGCAAAGAATATAAACAGCGCACGGCTTCCGCGGCCGAGCAAATCAAAAATATCCTGCAAGGCGTCAAACCATGGTATATGGACGGGAGTCTGCGCAGTGCGCCAGAAGTTACGCATAAATAAAAATTTCAAACCTCAGGTTCCAAATCACAAACAAATCTCAATTTCTAAATTTAAAAATTGGAACTTGTTTGAAGTTTGGATTTTGTGATTTGTTACTTTATGAGCAGCGCGAGTAGTGCTGTCGCGGCGAACAGGATGCTAAGAGCAATGCTTGCCCAGAAGAGATACTTTTCAGACCCGCGGCGGGTATGGTAGCCGGCGGTAAAGTTGTCGCCCCCGAACGCGCCGCCCAAAGAGGCTCCAGTCTGCTGGAGTAGAATACAGCCCATTAAAAGGACCGCCAAGACCACCTGTATGTAGGGCAACGCCCCTGCTATCGCCATTACCAAATAGGCTACCATGACCAAAACCTTGACGCAACCGGGTATTTTAACTAGTATTTAGGCGCTATGAAGAAGAAAACTAAAAAGAAGATTGTAACTGCCAAAAACAAAGCGGGGGTGACGCCGCTTGGCGACCGGGTTTTGATTAAACCGCTGGGGTTGGAGGAGGGTATGGTAACCAGTTTCGGCATTGTCCTCCCCGACAGTGCCAAAGAAAAGCCCGAGCAGGGCAAGGTGATAGCGGTCGGCCCCGGCCGCCGGAATGACAAAGGCGAGTATGTGCCCATGGGGGTCAAAGTAGGCGACCGCGTGTACTTTAAAAAGCCGTGGGACGAGCCGATAAAGATAGACAGCATCGAGTACTACGTTGTCTCGGAGTCGGACATTACTCTCGTACAAAACCAATAAATTAAACTGGTATGGCAAAACAAATACTTTTTAACGAAAAGGCCCGCCGCGCGCTCAAAAGCGGCATCGACAAGGCCAGCAACACGGTCAAGATTACGCTCGGCCCCCGCGGCCGCAACGTCGCTTTAGACAAAGGCTACGGAAGCCCGACTATCACCAACGACGGCGTTTCTATTGCAAAAGAAATTTCTTTTAAAGACAAGTTCGAGAACATGGGCGCCGAGATTGTTAAGGAGGTTGCCAACAAAACCAACGACATCGCCGGCGACGGCACGACCACTACCGTGGTTCTGCTCCAGGCGCTGGTAGAGGAGGGGATGAAGCACACCGAGCAGGGGCTCTCGGCAATGGGCGTACGGCACGGGATAGAAAAGGCCGCCGCCGAAGCGGTCGTGGCGCTTAAATCGCTTGCCAAAAAAATAGGCAACGACGAGGAGGTGCGCCAAGTCGCCACTATTTCTGCCGAGTCTGTTGAGATAGGCCAGATTATCGCCGACACTATCAAGGAGGTGGGAAAAGACGGCGTTGTGACGGTAGAAGAGTCGCAGTCGCTCGGGATTGAAAAGGAGGTGGTAGAAGGTTTGGAGTTTGAGCGCGGATACGTTTCTGCATATATGGTAACCGACACCTCGCGGATGGAGGCGTCTTACAAGGACCCGCTTATTTTAATTACCGACAAAAAGGTATCGAGCGTGCAGGAGGTGCTGCCGATACTGCAAAAAATTGCCGAGTCCGGCAAAAAAGACCTCGTGCTTATAGCCGAGGACGTAGACGGCGAGGCTCTGACCACTTTTGTGCTCAACAAACTGCGCGGGACCTTTAACGTGCTGGCGGTCAAAGCGCCGGGCTACGGCGACCGCAAAAAGGAGATGCTACAGGACATCGCCGCTATGACCGGCGGGCAAGTAATCTCGGAAGAGACCGGCATCAAGTTTGAAAACGCGACACTGGAGATGCTCGGCCGTGCAAGCAAGGTTATCGCCACTAAAGACAAGACGGTCATCGTCGGCGGCAAGGGTGCAAAGAAGGATATAAGCGCGCGCATCTCGCAGATACGGGCGCAGATTGCCGATACCACGAGCAAGTTTGATAAAGAAAAGCTGGAGGAGCGGCTCGCCAAGCTCGCCGGGGGTGTGGCGGTTATACGCGTCGGTGCCGCGACCGAAACCGAGATGAAATATCTCAAGCTCAAGATTGAGGATGCGGTCAACGCGACCAAAGCCGCTATCGAGGAGGGTATCGTGGCGGGCGGCGGTGTGGCGCTGGTCAAGGCGGCGCAAAAGGTTGCGGAAAATTTTGCAAAGACTAAAGATAAAATGGATGATGCCATGCGCGTCGGCTACGACGTAGTGCTCAAGGCGCTCGAAATGCCGCTACGACAAATCGCGCAGAACGCGGGTGTGGATGCCGGTGTGGTGGTAGAGAAGGTTAAAAATGCTAAAGGCAACGCCGGGTATGACGCGGTTAAAAATGAGATAGTGCCCGACATGGTTGCCGCGGGCATCGTGGACCCGGTCAAGGTTACCCGCACGGGGCTGGAGCGCGCCGCATCCGCCGCCGCCATGCTGTTGACGACCGAAGCCGCCGTGGCCGAAGAGCCAAAAGATGAAAAAGATTCCCCGATGCAGGGCGGCATGGGCGAGGACTACTAATACCTACCCACCGGCAGGCAGGCTTGCAATCTGCGTAGAATTGCTATACTTACGGCATGACCTATCTAAGTTGGATTATTCCGCTTGTAGCCGTAATCGTGTTGGCTTGGATTATTGCGGTGTACAACCGCTTTGTGCGTCTGGTAATGCGCTCTAAAGAGGCATGGGCCGACATCGATGTCCAGCTCAAAAGACGCTACGACCTGATACCAAACTTGGTGGAGGCTGTTAAAGGATATGTAAAACACGAGGCCGGTACGCTGGAAAAGGTGACCGCCGCGCGCGCGGCGGCGATGGATGCCGGCGGCGTGGAGGCAAAAGGCAAGGCGGAGAACATTCTTACCGGAGCACTCAAGTCGCTCTTTGCCGTCGCCGAGTCTTATCCGGACCTCAAGGCCAACACGAACTTTTTGGAACTTCAGCGCGAGCTCTCCGATACGGAAAACAAGATACAAGCGTCGCGCCGCTTCTACAACACCAACGTGCGCGACCTTAACACGGCGATAGACTCCTTCCCCGGTAATGTCATCGCCAACGCGTTCCGCTTTGAACCGAGAGAATTCTTTGAGCTCGGCGAGGGCGAGCAGGCAGCCCGCAATCCTGTCGCAGTTAAGTTCTAGTGGCTACGCTCTACACCCACCAGGAAGAAAATGTCGCAAAGACCTGGATACTGATGGCCGGGTTTTTTGGCGTAGTGCTGGCGCTTGGATGGGCCATATCGTATTACTTTAATAACCCCGGCATACTCCTGTTTGCGGTTATTTTTGCCGTGGGAATGAATGTTTTTGCCTACTGGAACTCCGACAAAGTGGTGGTCGCCATGTCCGGCGCCAAGCCCGCGGATGAAAGCCAGTACCGCGACCTGCATAATATTGTTGAAAATTTGGCCATCACTGCAGGGCTTCCGAAGCCGAAGGTGTACATCATCGACGATCCCGCACCCAATGCCTTTGCTACCGGCCGCGACAAAAACCACGCGGTGGTTGCGGTCACCACCGGCCTCTTGGCAATGATGGAGCGCACCGAGCTGGAGGGTGTTTTGGCGCATGAGCTCTCCCATATCGGCAATCGCGACATGCTTGTTTCTACCGTGGCGGTGGTGCTGGTCGGGTTTGTAACGCTCGCCTCTGACTTCTTTTTACGCTCGGCTTTTTGGGGCAGGGGCGGAGGCGACCGCGGCAAAAGCAACCCTGTTTTGGCGATTATAGCGGTCGTGCTTATCGTGCTCGCGCCGATTGTCGCGACGCTGATGCAGCTCGCCATATCGCGCAAGCGGGAGTTTTTGGCAGATGCGTCCGGTGCATTGCTTACGCGCTACCCGGAGGGCTTGGCAAACGCATTGCGCAAAATCGGCGGCTACCAATCTCCGATGCGCCGTGCCAACAACGCGATAGCCCACCTCTACATAGCAAACCCGTTCGGCGCAGCGGCGGCAAAAAGCGGGCTCGCCAAACTTTTTATGACCCACCCGCCGGTAGCGGAGCGCATCGCGGCTCTGGTCGGACGCCAGTAAGTCAGACTTACTGTGGAGTAATATCGTGTGTTATAGTAATGAAGGTTTGTTCCGCCGCGTACCCAGAAACCGTAAAGTCTAGGGAAGCAGTACCATGCAGATACAGAACGTCGAAGAAGCCGGCTATGTGTATAGGCGTGTTAAATGTGGCAGGAGGAGAAAAAGCTTTGATTTCGAACGCATCCCGGCGATAAAAAAGCTCGCCCCCGACGGGTCGGTGCTTTTGAAGCCGTTGCCGGTCACGTCGGCCGCTCCAGTCAATCATCCGCCTTACATCACGGTTACGCTTGTGGAAGGCGTAACAGTTCAGTTGGCGGTGGAGCCAAGCGGCCGGCCGAAAGAGCAGAGGGCGCCTCGCAACGACGGCTCGGCCCAGTGCTCGGGGCTTGTTATCGGCATGAGAAAGCATGCCTGCGTCGGCGATAAATTTTAGTTCGAACGTTCTCGTCCCTCCGTCATCGATTTGGCGGAGGACTTTTTTTGTTGTAAGTTGTTAGTTGTCAGTCAAATATGGAGGCGTCGCATAGTGGTCTAGTGCACCACCTTGGAAAGGTGGCATACCGCAAGGTATCGTGAGTTCAAATCTCACCGCCTCCGCAGAGTGAAAAAGTATTTATTTGCGTTATTGGTTTTAGTCGCGGTCGCGGTACTCGCGTATGCTGTATTGCCGAAAGAGGTAGATACTACCGTTATGCGCACTATAACAATCGGCGGCGTTTCTCTCGCGGTTGAGGTCGCCGATACGGAAATCCTTCGCGAGCAGGGGCTTTCGGGAAGGTCAGACCTTCGGAGTGGGAAGGGGATGCTGTTCGTATTTGATACAGACGGCCTGTGGAACATATGGATGAAGGATATGCAATTTCCAATAGACATCGTGTGGACCGACGTTGACGGAAAGGTTGTCACTGTTGCCTTGGACATTGCCCCCGAAACGTATCCGAAAGTTTTTTCCCCATCATCACCTGCACGGTATGTTTTGGAACTGCCGGCCGGATTTGCCGCCGCGCACGGGATTAAAGAAGGTTCGATAATCAAAATTTAGATAGGCAAAAGCCCCGCGGTAGCGGGGCTTTCACATTCTGCGCGCGCGTCTGTAAGCCGAATTCTGTCGTGAGCAGTAATTTATCTGGGCCGCGCATCACTGTGCGGCTCAAGCGGCACTCCGCGGTTGCCCGCGACACGGCCTTGCACCCGGGTAAGGATTTTGCCGTTTCACTCCCGCCGACGGCGGGATTCGTCACTGTTCGCACCTCTTACGCCCGCAAAAAGCGTACGACAGGGGTTACCTGCTACCTTACTACTCTGGTTGCCCAAAGTGAGTGTTCGGACTTTCCTCCCTAACCTTGCGACTAGGGCTACTGTTCAACGCGCTAGAAGCATTGTATCACCTATCCACACGCTTTGCACTCCTTTTTTAAATACAGGTTACAATTACATGTAGAAGTTCCGTTTGGATATTATTTATAGCGCGGGGGTATTGTTCCTCCGTTGTAATTGTTATTGCTATGCACTCACGAAACATTTCGTGGTCGCGATACGCACTGTTGGCGGGTATTGTTCTCGCTTTAGTGCTTGTTATCCCGGCCGCATGGTTCCCGTTCCAACTCGCTAAGGTGGCGGCTTTTTCCGTTGCCCTCTTACTGGCCGCTGTTCTGTTTATAATCGGCGGCGGCGCGCGGCAGCTTGCGCGCACGCACGGATTTTATGCTGCCGCTTTGGTGGCTCTCTTGCCGGCACTGTACTTTGTCTCATCGCTGTTCTCGCCAGACCGCGCGACGTCAATCAGCGGCTCCAGTATCGAAACAGACACCTTCGTCTTTGTGCTGCTCGCGGCCGTTGCCTACCTGTTGTCCTTTACGCTCTTCCGTACACTGCGCACTGCGCGCATGCTGGTAACGGTGGTTTTTTGGTCGCTCATAGCGGCGGTAGTATTCCAACTCGTATCAATCGTCTTCGGCGCGGCGGCAATTCCTCTGCAAACCTTTGCCGACCGTTCGGTCAACCTTATCGGCAAATGGAACGACCTAGGCCTCCTTGCGGCACTGCTCACTATTTTACTTTTCGCCCGCGTGGAACTCAGCCAAACTTCCAATATCTGGCGCATCGGCGCGTGGGTAGGCGGGATACTGCTGGTCGGGCTCCTCGGGCTCGTCAACTTCCCCACAGCGTGGATACTCCTGCTCTCCGGCTGCATAGTCCTCGGACTCTTGGCGGTCTTGCGCCAGCGCTCCGAGCCCGGAGCAGGCATTTCGTCGGTAGCAATGGTGCCGCGATATCCAGCCGCCGGCGCAATCGTTGCTATTATCTTCCTCTTGTACGGCTCTGCTATCAACGCCTCTCTTGCGAGCATATTCCCCGTGTCTTCGCTTGAGGTCCGCCCCGGCCTGCAGTCGACGCTCGATGTCATAAGCGCGGCGCGTCAAGATTCGCTTCGGGCGGCAATGCTCGGATCCGGCCCGAATACATTCAGCGTCTCGTGGCTCGCTCATAAACCCGCGGAGGTTAATAAGACTCCGTTTTGGAATCTCGACTTCAACGTGGGCTACTCGACGCTCGCGACGGCCTTCGGCAGTGTCGGCTTGCTCGGCGCAATCGCTTGGATTGTCCCGCTCCTGCTGCTTATTGCGGCTGTCGTGCGCGCGGCGCGGCTTAAGGTTCTGTCGCGCGAGGAACAGCTCACGGCGTATACATTAAGCATCAGCGGCCTCTTTCTGTTTGCGACTATTGTGCTCTATGTTCCCAGCCAAAATATTATCCTTCTGTCTTTTGTGCTCTTAGGCAGCGCGTTCGGGTTCCTTTGGCGGCAGGGCCGCACGGGTGATGAAGAGGCGAGAGTGCCGTCAATGCTGGAAGGCATCGGCGTGCTCTCTATCGTCGGCGTGCTGCTCGTCGCGACGGTCTTCTCAAGCTTTACGGCGTCGCGCCGCTTGATTGCGCAAGCGTATACCGGAGCTGGGCTCTATGAGCTTGCAAAAGGCAATGTAGATATCGCGCTTGCCCGCGCCGAAAAATCTAAAAAAATAGAGCGCACCGCGGATGTCTTGCGCCTGCAGACCGACGCCGGAGCGCGAAAGCTCGCGGCTATTGCACAAAATACCAAGCTCGCGCCTGAGGACGCGCGGAGGCAGTTTACCGCCGAGGTGCAAAAAATTATCCCCGCCGGCCAAGCGGCCATACTTGCCTCGCCGACGGATTACCGCTCCTACTACTCGCTCGGACGCGTATACGACCTGCTCTCCTCGCTCAAGGTGCAGGGCGCTTACCAGAGCGCGCAGGCCTCTTATGCACAAGCACAAAGGCTCAATCCGACTAGCCCTGTTATCCCGCTTACCATGGCGCGGCTTGAGGCCGCTAACGGCAATGCGAAAGGCACGCAGGACAACGTAACTCGCGCGCTTACGCTCAAGCCCGACTATACCGACGCGATACTCTTTGTGGTGCAAATCAACGTCGCCAGCAACGACCTGCGCTCGGCGATACAAAACACGCAAATAGCGGTGCAGACCGCGCCGGGAGTCGCGTCTATCTGGTTCCAGCTCGGGCTCTTGTATTACGCCGGCGGGGATTCTAAAAGCTCCATACAACCGCTCCAGCAGGCAATACAGTTGGCGTCCGACTACGCCAACGCCAAATATTTCCTCGGGCTCGCGTACTACGCGCAGGGCCGTCAGAACGACTCGCTCCGGCTCTTCCAAGAGCTTGCGGCAGGCAATCCTGACAACGCGGAGATAAAAACAATCGTCGCAAACTTGGGCGCGGGCAAAAAGCCGCTCGACGGACTTGAGCCAAATACGCCTCCGCAAGACCGCCAAACCGCTCCCGTTAAGCAGTAGTATGGTAAAAATAGGGTATGAGTCCCGTCGAAGTCGCGCGCAATACCCTCAAAACATTCATTAACGCCATGAACATCGAGGTACGCGGCATGCACCAAGCCGCGTACCTTTTGGCGCTCTTTGCCCTGCTTTCGCAGTTGCTCGCGCTGGTGCGCGATCGCCTGCTTGCGAGCTCTTTCGGCGCTACGCATACGCTCGACGTGTACTACGCGGCGTTCCGCGTGCCGGACCTCCTGTTTGCCACGGTAGCCTCGCTCTTGTCGCTCTACGCGCTCCTGCCGGTGCTCTCGCGGCTGGAGGCGCGGGGGAGCGGAAGCGCCGGATTCTTAAGCAAAACACTTTTGCTTTTTTTTGTCGTAATGAGTGCGCTCGCGGCGGTTCTTTTTGCATGCGCTCCCTACTTGGCAACGCTCATAGCTCCGGGGATAGCCGGAGATAATTTGGTGATGCTCATGCGCATCCTTTTGCTCCAGCCGATACTGCTCGGCGCCAGCAACATACTTGCGTCGTTCACGCAGCTGCGGCACCGCTTTTTGCTCTACTCGGTTTCTCCGCTGCTTTACAATCTCGGGATTATCTTTGGCATCGTGGCGCTCTATCCGCGCATGGGGCTCGCGGGGCTCGCATGGGGCGTGGTTTTTGGCGCGCTGATGCACGTGATGGTGCAAGTTCCTTTCTTTTCTTCGGAGCGCGGGTCTGCCATGCCGCTTCGCGAAGCGTTCGGACACATAAGGGAAGTTCTTACGCTCTCGGTGCCCCGCACACTCGCGCTCTCGATGGGGCAGATATCGCTCCTTGTTTTAACCGCGATGGCATCGTATCTGGCGCCCGGCTCAATCGCGGTGTTTACCTTTGCGTTTAACCTGCAGGCGGTTCCGCTTGCCATCATCGGCGTCTCGTACTCGGTGGCGGCGTTCCCGACGCTCTCGCGCCTCCATGCGGCAGGGGAGAGCGGAGAGTTTATGCGCCACATCGAGGCGGCGCTCCGGCACATGCTCTTTTGGGCTATTCCCGCGACGGTGTTTGTCATAGTCCTGCGCGCGCAGCTGGTGCGCACCATACTCGGCGCGGGCGCGTTTGACTGGGATGCCACGAGGCTCACTGCCGCGGCGCTCGCGCTGTTTGTGGTGTCGCTATGTGCGCAGAGCATTACGCTGCTTATAGCGCGCGGCTACTATGCGGCAGGGCGCTCGGCGCGGCCGCTTATGTTTGCGCTGGTGTCGGTTGCTGTTTCGGTGCTCAGCGCCTCGGCGCTTATGGCCGCCTTTCATACCAGCATATTTTGGCGCTACTTTCTTGAGTCGATGCTGCGCGTCTCCGACCTGGCCGGCACGACCGTGCTGATGCTCGCGCTCGGGTACTGTCTCGGCGCTCTTGCGCAGGCGGGTATCGGGTTGTACTTCTTTTCCCGCGACTTTTCCTTCCCGCTGGGGCCTCTGCGCAGACTTTCGTTTGAGAGCTTTACCGCCTCGGTTATCGGCGGAGCCGCCACATACGGCGCATTGGCGTATCTTGGAAGCCGGTTGAACCTCGATACCGTTGTCGGCATCGTCTCACAGGGCGCGCTGGCCGGAACCTTAGGCCTTATGGTTACCGCCGCAATGCTTGCGCTTCTAAAAAACAGGGAGCTGGTGGAAACGTACGGAGCACTGCACCGCCGCTTTATAAAAGAGCCTCCGGCCGTCGAAGCCACCGACGTCGCGTAAAGTTGCGTTGCAAAAATATAAATGTACCATGTGTGTAGCTATAGCTTAAGTTATGGTACATATATAAAAAGTATTTTTTAGTTGAGTGTTTATAATTCCAGCTATCGCTGGATTTATGTACATTTGTATACTTGCGTAAGTTTTGTTAGTTTTGTACACTATGTACATATGAAGATATTAACGACAACTCAAGCGCGTAAGCATATAAAAAACATCGTCGACCGCGTCAAATATCGCGGCGAGGTTTTTGCCATAGGCCGCCGCAACTCAATCGACGCTCTGGTAATTAATTTTCCCGACGCGTACAACGGAGATGTCGATGAGATAACCAATATCAACGCGCTTTCCAGGAGTTTTGATTTTTTGCGCGAGGAGCCGGAACTTTATTCTCGGATGGATGTAATAAAAAAGTATGTCTAAGGGCGCGGTAGTGCTCGTGCCTTTCCCGTTTACAGACTTGTCGGGCCACAAAGTCCGTCCGGCTCTTGTATTGCACGCTCAAGTAAAGGGAGATGACTGTATTGTCGGTTTTATATCGTCGGTGCAAAAAAAGCCGGAGAAATTTGATGTCTTTGTAATTCGGTCAAAGAGCAACGGATTAAAAGCGGATTCTTTCATAAAAGTTGAGAAGATTGCCACTTTGCAGAAAAAGATTTTTATAGGAGAGTTAGGGGCGCTTGAATCAGCGTATATGAAAGAGGTTGATAAGAAGCTAAAGATGCTTTTTAGTTTATGAATCATGTTCGGAACTTTTGTATTATCAGTCACGTAGACCACGGGAAGTCCACTTTGGCTGACCGGTTTTTGGAGGTTACCCATACTATCGAAAAGAGGAAGATGCGCGAGCAGGTGCTCGACTCCATGGACCTCGAGCGCGAGCGCGGCATCACCATTAAAATGCAACCGGTCAGGATGCTCTACAAACTAGGGACTACCGACTACCAACTGAATTTAATAGACACGCCCGGGCATATCGACTTTAGCTACGAGGTGTCGCGCGCTCTCACGGCAGTGGAGGGCGCTATATTGCTTGTAGACGCAACGCAAGGCGTGCAGGCGCAGACGCTTACCACCCTGCGCAGCGCGCGCGAGCACGGGTTGGTCATTATCCCCGTGATTTCTAAAATAGACTCGCCGCTGGCGCAGGTTGAGGATACAAAACTGCAGCTCTCCAAACTGCTCGGCGTTTCCGCCGGCATCGTACTTACCTGCTCGGGGCGGACAGGGGAGGGTGTCGAGGATTTGCTAAAAGCGGTTATTGAGAGAATTCCGCCCCCAAAACTTCCCCAGAAAAAAGTCCTCGGGTCGTCTTCGCCTCAACCAGACTATTTTTCCGGTCAAGTTTTGGGGGCGACTCAGGCGCTCATCTTCGACTTTCAGTATTCAGACCATCAGGGTGTGATTGTTTATTTGCGCATGTTTGCCGGCAGTGTAAAAAAGGGCGATGCATTGGAATTTGTAATGAGCGGCAGGCGGTTCGCCGCGCTCGAGGTCGGCACGTTCTCCCCGACGCCAAAAGCCGCCGCGTTGCTCAATGCCGGCGAAATAGGCTACATCGTTACCGGCATCAAAGAGCCTGGCTTTGCCCGCGTCGGCGACACAATACGCACGGCCAAAAGCGCCACCCCGCCGCTGCCCGGCTATGGCGAACCCAGGCCGGTCGTGTGGGCATCGATCTATCCGGAGAGCCAAGACGACTTTACCGCCCTGCGCCAAGCGCTCGGCAGGCTTCGGCTCAGCGACTCCTCGCTGTCGTTTGAGGAGGAGTCCTCGGGGATACTGGGGCGCGGATTCCGTTGTGGGATGCTCGGGATGCTCCATTTGGAAATTGTGACCGAGCGGCTGCGCCGCGAGGCGCACTTGCGGCTCGTGGTTACGACGCCGAGCATCGAGTACGAGGTGGAAACAAAAGACGGCAAGCGCGTCAGCGTCTATTCGGCGCCGCAATTCCCCGAGCACGGCATCATCGCCAAAGTGTGGGAGCCGTTTGTGGAGGTTGAAATACTCCTGCCGGCTGACTATTTGGGCAATACGGTAACACTGCTGTTTGAGCATGAGGCTGAAACCCTTTCGACGGAAAACTTTTCCGAAGGCAGGATTAAACTGACGGTGGTCATGCCGCTGCGCGAGCTCATGCGCAACTTTTTTGACAAAATTAAGAGCGCCACCTCCGGTTACGCCTCCGTTTCATATCAAATGCGCGAGCTTCGGCCGGCAGATGTGGCGCGGCTTGATATACTGGTGGCAGACGAGCTGGTGCCTGCGTTCTCCCGCATTGTGGCAAAGCACCGGGTGGACGAGGAGGCGGTCGCGGCGGTGGAAAAACTCTATGGCATTTTGCCGCGGCAGATGTTCAGCACCAAAATCCAAGCTCAAGCGCTTGGGCGCATTGTCTCGAGCCGGACGCTCTCGGCTATGAGTAAAAACGTCACCCAGCATATGTATGGCGGGGACATTACTCGCAAAATGAAGCTGCGCGAAAAGCAAAAGAAGGGCAAGGCAAAAATGAAAGAGCGCGGCAAGGTAAACATACCCGAGGAGGTATTTCTCAAGATGGTAAAAGGCGAATAGCCTTTTACCAATAAAAAAGCAGGCGAATAGGTCTTAGAC
>Ga0209542_10004921_pt1 | contig 27113 bp, 33 predicted proteins | sample RifCSPhighO2_01_FD_184028 | JGI IMG/M metagenome (GOLD analysis project Ga0209542, IMG submission 184028) | Soil microbial communities from Rifle, Colorado - Rifle CSP2_plank highO2_0.1 (SPAdes) (version 2) | ecosystem: Environmental > Terrestrial > Deep subsurface > Rock core/Sediment ...
AAAAAATAAAAACTATTAACTTAGGCTAAGTTATATCAATTTATTGATTAGTAGTCCAGTCTGATAAATTAAAAACAGCCGGATTTTCGCTTGCGCGAAAATCCGACTGTTCGAAAATTACTTCCAGTTAAAAATATATTCGTGAAAAATATATCCGTCCGGAACTCGTAAAGAATTTCTGTTTTTGCCATCCCAACGAATTTTTTCGTGAACGACCAAATTGGTAATATATGATTGCCACCCATGTTCAATCTTGTTTACTCTCTGAGCAAGAGTTTCGGCAGTATCGTCCTCCCTGATCCAGACCGGATAAACGAAAAAGAGTGGCCCGTCATCATAAACTTCGGTGACAAAATGCATTGTTACCGCCGAATATTGAACCTCCCCTCTCTTGTAAGCCTCTATGGTTGCCTCATGAACAAAATGTCCGTACATACCAGCACCACCAAACTGTGGAATAACGCCAGGATGAATGTTGATGGTTCTTTTCGGATCAAGCCCAAGAGCCAACTTTAACCAGCCGGAAAGCGAAACCCATTCGGCTCCGGTCTCTTTTATGATTCTTTGATATTCTTCGGCAATGTATGGACCTTTAAACAGAATAAATTTGATTCCGTATTTATCGGCGATCTTTCTCACTCCGCCATTTTCATGGTTAGAAACAACCGCTACGATTTCGGCATCCAAAATATCAGTCTTGGTGTTTTCCACCAATTCTTCAAATCCCGATCCCCCTCCGTCTTTTGATCCAGAAGCAAAGACAATCAACTTTGGTTTTTTCACTTGTTCCTCCATAAAATTAATTTGGTTAACTACTATCTAAAAACGAATACTATATTAAAACAAAAAATATATCAACGACTTTGTGCCCAGAGAGGGACTCGAACCCTCACGTCTGTAAAGACATACGCCCCTCAAGCGTACCGGTCTACCAGTTTCCGCACCTGAGCAAAGACAGTAATAAGTATATGCAAAGCATATAATTGCTTCGCTTGGATGTCGTGAAAATAAATTTTCACACATCCTCACTCGCAATTATAAAGTAGCAAGTAATAAGTTACAAGAAAAAAAATCGCGGCCTTTCGGGTCGCGATTTTTTTATTTTTATTATTCTTTAACTTCTTCTGCTGGAGTTTCAACAACAGTTTCGTTGTTGTCAGCTGTGTTAGCTTCTTCTGATGCTTTTGCTTCTTCCTCAGCTTTTACTTTAGCTTCTGCTTCTTCTATTTCTTTTGCTTCCTTTGCCATTCTTGCATCTTCTTCGGCGTCACTTAGAGAAGAAATATTTACCAATCTCATCTTTCTCATCTGTCTCTTGATTTCACGAGCAACCTTGTCTCTGATGTGATAAAGTTTTGCTCTTCTAACTTTTGCTCTCTTTACGATTTCAATTTTATCAATACTTGGTGAGTACAACGGGAAAATTCTTTCAACTCCTACTCCCAAAGAAACTTTTCTTACAGTAAAAGTCGCCCCTGCTTCTGCTCCGTGTTTTGTCGCCAAAACAAGACCTTCAAAAGCCTGCAAACGAGTTTTTCCTTTTTCCTGAATTTTCACCCAAACACGAACAGTATCTCCAGCCCTGATTCCCAAAGCTTTTCTGTCTGCCATATTTACCGGTGAAACATTTATAGTATCTGTCTTCATAATGTCCAATACTTTATCACAAGCCACTAAATTTGGCAATAAATTATATAAGTTTCAACGCTTTTTTAAAGTCCTGTGGCAACTCCGCCTCCAACTTCATTTTTTTACCTTTTGACAAACTAAATTCTATTGAATAAGAGTGCAGGGCCAGTCTTTCAAAACCCAAAGCCTTGTCTCTTTTTGGTGCATACAATGAATCATTAACAACGGGGTGATTAATCGCCTTGAAATGTACACGAATTTGATGAGTGCGTCCTGTCTTTGGATTTACCTCTACAAAACTAAAACCATTTCCCCTTTCCAAAACTTTGTATTCGGTCACGGCTTCACGCATTGCTCCTCTCGCTCCTCTTTGAGCACTCCACATCCTAAAGTCTTTTGCGCTTCTTCCTATCGGCCTATCAATTACTCCTTTGTCATCTTTCATTTCTCCGTAGACAAAAGCGCGATAACTTTTTTGAATATCTCTCCCTTGAAACTGCTCTTTCAGAAACAAAAAAGTTTTTTGGTTTTTTGCAACCAATAATATTCCCGAGGTTTCTCTGTCCAATCGATGAACAATCCCCGGTCTTTTGATTATTTCTCCTGTATTCAAAACGATTGGCTCACCAACATCTTCTATCTCCGGATAATTTTTCAAAATCCAATCAGCCAAAGTTTTCTCTTTTGTCTTTCCATCAGAATGCACAACTAAACCAGCAGGTTTGTTTACCGCCAAAATGTTTTTATCTTCGTAAATTATTTTTATCCCGTCAGAAATATTTTTTTTATTTTTACCTATCATAAAAAGATGCTTAAAAAAATTAATTTAAAATCTACTAATATACCCAAAATTTCTAACGGGACAAGTTTTATTTTGTTGCATTTAATTTTGCTCTTGTTACAGGCCCAATATAGCCAGAAACTGGATAAATTTTAACCGCCGACTGATATTGCTGAACAGCCTTGAATGTACAATCACCAAAGTTACCAGTAATCGGACAATCATTCAAGTTTAAACCGGTTGGAGGATAATGTCCTTTCGATGCAAGAAATGTCTGCAAAGCAAAAACATCCTTACTTTGTTTTATCCCTTTTTTCAAATTTTTTTCCCAATAATACGGCAAGACATAGGCGCTAAAACTATCCTCCACATCAAAATATCTTTTTATTCCCAAATAAGTTTGAAAAGCTAACTCTCTCAAAACAAATTCTCTGGTGTCGGGGTGAGTAAATTGTGGTTCATAAATATAACCATATTCAACCAACAGACTCGCTGGTTTTAATGTATTGTAAGCACCGATTGCGATCAATTCTTGGTCCTCTACTATGCCTGTTCCGTATCCTTCTTTTTCATAATTGCTTGTTGCAAAAAATTTATTCAACGACTTTGCCACCGATTCGGCCACAGCACGACTGGAAGTCGCGTTGGAATATTGTTTTTCCGGAATATAAATTGAAAAACCAGAATACTTTCCCTCTTGATCTGAAAAACGCCGAGGATAATCATTAAAATGAAGATGGATGACAATATCAGAATCCAAATCGTTCGCCCATTTATTTGCCCCATACAACATCATTACAACATCAGTCGGTGCATTAATATGTTCTACTCCATTAACCGAATCAATTTGTCCTGTCTCCAAAAGTTGGAGCATTTCATTTTTATGTTTGTTAATAAAATCGGTAATTACATTTTTATTGTTTGAAACATAATTCAAAAAATAGCTGTCATATCCTTCGGAATTTCGAAGAAGATAAACTTCAAATTGTTTTTCTTTTCGGAGTAGTTGCGTTAAATATTCTGCCACTTGAACATTTAAATCCGCTTCCCTTACTCCCATATATTCTGTTCCCCAATTTCCATTATCATGTCCGGGAACAATTAATATTTTAAATTTTTTGCTTTCATCAGCAACGGCTTGGCTATAATTATTTTTCAAATCCTCTGGTGTAATGCTAACTTGGAAAAAAGCAGATGCAAAGACAGGATTAATAAACAATATTGAAAATAAAAAGAAAAAAATTCTAAACATATTGTCTATTTTACTACAAAAAATTTATTAAACCCACAGCTGTTGACTGTTATTTATTTATGTTATATAGTACCAAAAGAAATGTTTCCCTATTCCTATTATAAACGATGAGGAGAAAAAAATGCTCAACGAAAAACCACATCACTATGTACTGCTGGTAGATGCCAGCGAAGAAATCATCAAGATGGTGAAAACCCAAATCGGATTCATCGCCGAAGACATCAAGGTCCTCGGTGAAACCGACTTAGAAAATGCGCGATATATTTTTGACTCGTGCCACAAAACACTGAAGGCGGTTTTCGTGGGTTCGGGTATCGCAAACTTTTCCGTCGGCTATGCGGACAAACCGATTACTCTCGGCTTTATCCGTGAAATCAGGGCGTCTGGGTGGAACAAACCGCTTGTCGGTTTTTCCAACAACCCCGACTTCGTAAATCAAATGAAAATGGCTGGTTGCAACCACACCTTCTGTCAAAAAGGATATCTGGCAGAGGAAATCCTGGATGCGGTAAAAAACCACGACATCATCGACGTCGTTGTCGAAGAAAAAATGTCGGCGTAATCAGACACAAACCGACGGAGCCAAGGCTTCGTCGGTTTTTAAATTTGACAAAATATCTTTTTTGTATTATTTTCAAATTAGAAATAATAGTGTTTTATATTAAAAAGTCTTATAGAAAAAAAGGGGGCGCCATGAAGATAGTCCTTGTTGTGGAAGACTATATTGCACTTCACAAACTATGGAGAAAAATGCTGTCTGACAAAGCTTTCGTCATCGGAGCTGAAACTCTCGCTCAGGCAGAAGAATTGTTTAAACGTCACAAACATGAAATTGATATCATGGCCATTGACGGAGAAGTTCATGGGTCTGTAAACAACACTGTGGCGTTTGTTAAAAAAATCGCCAGCCAATTCCCCAGCTCGAAAATGCTCGCAATTTCTGGCGATACCGAAAACAACCGCTTGTTGGTAAAAGCAGGTTGTGAACACTCGGTTATCAAGCAAGAGGTTGTTGGCAAAATTCGCGAACTTCTTTCCAAATAACCAAGACCGGTCGCATCTGTGCGATCGGTCTCTTATTTTATATTTACAACAATAAATAAATAATATAATATACAAGTTATTAAGGGGCGATTACCTGCCTGCCGTGTCGTTGCTTTTCTTTCAAAAAAGAGGCAGGGCTCAGGTGGTGGAGATAAAAACGATGGAGTTTTTATCGTTTACACTTTAGTGTAAACGGGTTGCCGCTAAATTTGAAAATCAAAATATAAGTACCAAATATAATTTTATTTGGGCGATTAGCTCAGTTGGTAGAGCAACCCGTTTACACCGGGAAGGTCGGGGGTTCGAGTCCCTCATCGCCCACCATATAAAATCTTAACCGTTCGTCAGGACGGTTTTTGATTTTAATAGTGGGTGATGAAGAAAAGTCCCTGCGGACTTTTCGTGGGACTCGAACAGGCGGAGGCATATTTTCCGTAGCGAAGCGAAGGAAAAAGCCGAGCCGAGCCTACAAACACTTAATAGATTTCGAGCGAAGCGAAGAAATATATTAAGTGATTTGGAGGTCGAGTCCCTCATCGCCCACAAAATCTTAAACCCCAACGCGAAAGCGTTGGGGTTTTTGATTTTGTAGGAGCGATGAGGGACTCGAAGAGAGCTGGCGGTATACAAGATGCGGAGCGAAGCGGAGCAGGCTTGTCGCCAGCGACGGGGCAGCGAGTTCTTAACGAAGACGAGCCCGACAGGGCGAAGTCTGAGTTTAGAACTGGCGCCGAGTCCCTATCTACCAACAAGTCTCATCGCCCACAAAACAACAAACGGCAATGTGCATACATTGGCGTTTTTTGTTTTTGAGGCAAGATGAGGGACTCGAACCGAGCGAAGTATGTTTTCTCAAAAATATTTCGAGCGAAGCGAGAATAATATTTTTAGAGAAAACCACGAGCGAGCGGAGGCTACGAGTTCTTAGTGAAATTAAACCGTAGTGAAACGAAGGTGAAAATTTCACTTAGAACTGGGGGCCGAGTCCTTCATCGCAGACCAACGCGAAAGCGTTGGGGTTTTGTTTTTTACACCAACCCTTTACAATTTATAAAATATATAATATAATATAAAAAGATTAGAAACCCTACACAAATATAAAAATCCTCTGGAGGAAATCATGGAAATTCTAGGAACATTTTCCTCCGTGTGTTCATACTGTGAAGAGCCGTTTGGATGCAAAGAATGGGTAAAAGATGATAGCGGAAAGAGCACAACGATAACAAGTCTTTGCATGTGTCTCTGCCACAGAAAGGGCAGTTGCCCTTCTCAATTCAACGATGTAAGTCATGGAGTTTGCCATGACTGTTACAAAAAATATTTTGGCGATTTATAACAAGCCCCGACAACGGGCTTGTTTTTTTATTTACAAAAATCATTGCAAAATTTCTCCTAAAATGTATTCTTATTCTAGAAAATATCGTGGTGACTTAAATTCAATATGAGGATTTGCAAGTGGGAAAAGAACAACAGCAAAAATTGAATGAGTATGCAAAATTATGTGCACACAACATAATAGAAACGGCACATTTTACCTATAACGCCCCTCGCGGTATTACAATAGTAAAAGTCTGCATAGAAATATTAGAAAAAGAAATTGAAAAAACAAAGTCACATAAAAAAAGAACCCCCTCAAGAACCAGTGGATTAGGAATATCTTTGGCAAAGGGAATAATAACAAACCCAGGGCTTTGTTCAAAAGAAAAAAAATTTGTCGTAGAAGTTTGTATTTGGACTCTTAAAGAAAGAATTCGAGAAATCCAACCGAAACAGGCCGAACCTGATTATAAAGAAGCTCGATATGGTTCAAAAAAACCCCGCTAAAACGGGGTTTTGTTTTTATGTATTTATATGTCTTCTATTAATACTGCTTTGCCTTTCTAAAAATTAAATACTTTGTGCTCCCACTAGGAATCGGCGCCAGTTCTAAATATTTTGTTCGTCACTCGACAAGCTCGTGACTTCAAAATATTAAGAACTCGCTGCCCCGCTCGCTCGTATTTTTTCTCCGCTTCGCTACGAAAAAATATACTTCGCTCGTTTCGATTCCTAGTGGGAGCTACAAAACACAACAGCACCAAAGCGATAGCTTTGGTGCTGGTGTTTTGTGCTCCCACTAGGAATCGAACCTAAATCTAGAGATTAGAAGTCTCTTGTTTTATCCATTAAACTATGGGAGCATTTATTATTTAGTTTTTCCAAAATAATTCAATTGAACATAAGTTTTTCTCCTATGACAATTGGCACATCTTATTTCACACTTATTTATCTCTTTACTAACAGACTCCCAGGAATAATGCCCTGACAGCATTTGAGCAACGGTCTTAAATTTATTTTTTTGGTCAATATGATCAAAATCTAAAACAATGGGATCATTTTCGCCACAATCAATACACTTTTTTGTAGAAAGAAAATCTAACAATTTTTTTCTCACCTTTAAACGATGTCTCTTTTGTGCTTTGTATAAATCTTCTTTATTTTTGTATGGCATATGTGGATTATACCACATAACTCTAACCCTACAAACTACTCACTACCAACCACAGACTGCACTAATATACCAATATTATATAGAAGGGTCAATAATCTTCTTTACACCCCCATCTAAAAGGCTCTTGAAACCAACCTCTTTATCAGTGAAATAATTTATGATTTTTGCAATATCTTCCTCTTCTATTTTTTGAATAGAAGACTCATTGCTCTCAACTTCCTTAAAAGAAAACGCGTCTCCTCTTTCTATTTTCAAATAAAGATTAGCAGAATAAGACAAAACAAAAACACAAAGAACAACAAAAAATAAAACGGTTGTTACCCACAGACGATTTCTGGTAACAACAAAAAACTTGCCTAAGTTAAAATTGATTATTTTATTTTTTTTATTTTCAATTCTGTCCATATATTAAAATTCTAATTTCAAAACTTTTATACCAAATGTCCCACTCCAACTCTTTGAATCTTTGTCGGTATCTTTTTCAAAAGACACTCTGTCAAAACTGACACTATAAGGGGACATCTTTAATAATTTCAAAAAATAAACCGTATTACTCCAATCTCCCTCGGTCTTCAAAACTAATTTAATTTCGCTAACTTTTTTACCAGTTTCTTTATTGGCATTTTGATCATTCAAAAACAATCCATTCACATCCAATGCAACCCCCGATGATTTTGCAATTCTCTCTATATTTTCCATAAATTCTGCCACCCCCGCATTCCCCCTTTTTACAAAGTAAGAATTTATTTTCTGTCTTTGTTCTTCTGTCTCGTCCAAATTCTCATCAATAAATTTCAACTCCATATCTTGTTTTGATATTTTTGAAAACTCACCCTCCAAAGCAAAAGCTTTTTCATTTGTTGATTTAATCAAAAAGAAAAAGAAAGCACACACAGAGAACAGAATCAGATTTAAAATGATTAATGCTATCAATGTTTTAATTAAAGATTCTCTTTCTTTCATAATGTTATTTGATATAGATTTTTATCGAAAAATCAACGCTTTCTCCTTTGACCAAATTTGAAGCAGGAAAATCAACTTTTGAAAAAGCGTCGTCAACTTCCAAGATCTCAACAAAAGCAATCAAATTATTTCTGTTATTTGAATTTCCATTTATAGTAATCGCCGAAACAGGTTTATCTCCATCTTCTTTTTCATAATAAAAAGATGTTATCTTTAAACCAGCAGGGCTTTTAGCAACAATTTTTTCAATAATCTCGTCAACATTAATATTTTCAATATTTTTCAAAACATCAACTTTTTCCTTTTCTACCAACAAAATATCGGCTGATGTTCTTCTCTTTATCAGTTCTGTGCTTTTTTTCAAAGACTCGACCTTGTCAAAAACAACCGATTCTCTAACCTGCGACAAAACATAAGAAGGAGTCAGAGAAATTGCAAGGAGAATTATCGTCAAAAGAAAAAAAACAGTAATAACAATCAAAAACCTCAACAAAAATTGAATCTTGATTTCTTTTTTATTTTTTCCAGGTAATAAATTAGACATTTTTATATATTAATTGAATCGGATTCAAAAAGATCTTCACCTGTTCGCATCGCTAAACCAACCGCTGCTGAATACTCCAGAGAAGTGAAAAAATCCATATCTGGAATATCTTCCTCTAAAGAAAAAATATTTCTCCAAACCATTGCCTTTTCAACCTCCAGTCCCAAACTTAGAGAAATATAATCATCCAAACTTCTTAACGCTCCGTTTTCTCCACACAAAATAATTTTGCTCACCTTCCCTCGACTGTCCTTGTCAATCAATTCGTTTCGGTGATGACTGTGCCAATAAACCAAGTATCTATTTATTTCGTCTTTCAAAATAGAAATAGTGTTCATCATCGCGTAAAACAAACCGTCGTCATAACTGATTCTTTTAAAACCTTTTTCCTTTTTTATTTTTTCTGCTTCTGCATCACTGACATTTTCATATTTTTTAATTGCAGAAATCAAATCGTCTCCACCGATATCAATTGTCGATGTCATCTGAACGAGGCCGTCGCTGACGATTGAAATACTTGTTCTACTACTTCTAAAATCAACGATCATATAAGTACCCCTATCACCTCTTGCAACAGAAGACCTAACCACAGCCTGTGCCTCCACCTCAAAAGACAAGGGTGTCAAACCAACAGCATTAAAAACTTCCATAAATTGATCAACTATCTTTTTAGGCAAAACAGAGACAATCAATTCGATGCTTCCTTCTTTTACTTCCAAAATATCAAAATCAAAAAACACATCTGTGGCTGATAACGGAACATTTTCTTCTATTTTAAAATTCAAAGCTCCGCGAATTTCACTTCTCGTTATATCTTTTTTGTAAGGAATGGATGTTTTAAAAATATAAGAGTTTTTTTCGATAATAGAAATTCTAACAAAATTAAATTTATTTTCTTGTTTTACCGTTTTTAAAATATTAACCAGTTTTATCTTGTCTTTGATTTCTCCGTCAATCACAGTTCCCTTTGGCAATTTTATTCTGCCGTATTTACCCAATCTTTTTTTGCCATTCTTTTCTACAAATTCAACATAGCGAACAGAGCCGTCAGAAATATCAATTCCGACAGAAGGCATTTTCAAAAAATCAGGGACTGGGAAATTACTTAAAAAAGAATTTTTTATCATTTGAGATAATTATATCAGGTATTAAACCGTAGGTTAAACCGAGAATCCACAATAGAACAATACAACAGATAAAATTTAAAAAACAAAAAAGAAAATAATCAAAAGGAGAACAACAGCGAGAGAAATAATGTCAAAATATTTGAAAAAGAAATTTGTCATTTTCTTTCCAAATTTGTGCATCAAAAAAGCAACAAGGAAAAATCTCATTCCCCTACCGAACAATGATGCCACCGCAAAAGCAATCAAATTTATCTTGAAAAATCCGGCCGAAATAGTAAATAGTTTGTACGGAATAGGCGTAAAAGCGGAAACAAATATTGCTAGAAATGCATTATCCGAAAACTTTTGTGCAATAAAAGCGACCTGAGGTCCCAAATTATAAAACTCAATGATTGGTTTTCCAACAATGTCAAAAAATACCGCTCCGATTAAGTAACCGAGGAAACCTCCCAATACCGAAAAGATTGTTGTAAGAGACGCATAATAAAACCAACGCTGGGCATTGGTAGATAATATAGCGATCAACAAAAGGTCTGGTGGAACAAGAAAAAAAGAAGATTCGGCAAAAGAAACTCCCGCCAACCAAAAATCGGCCTTGCCACTTTCAACATGGGTAGTCGCCCACTGAAACAGTTTGTCTTTTAAATTTCTGAAATAATTTTTCATCCCGTTAGAGATAGGAAGTCATTTTTAACAAAAAGTTGCTTCTCTATTTTTTAAATTATTACTAATAAATTCGTCTTGTTATATATCTCCGTGACTTCCGTATATTTCTTATAAATTTGTCTAAACAATTTACTGTTCCAATATATCACATACCCGAAAGAATCAATTTAACATCTCTAACGGGACAAATAGTCCCTAAGAGTAACAGCTACTGTTAAATTAAAATATTTTATAAATTTCTTTCCCGTTAGAGATAAGAAACCATTTTTAATAAAAACGATTTTCTTATCTTTCAAATTATTATCTAATAATAAATTTATTATGACACATATTTGCGAGGTTTCCGTCTTTTCTTCTATTTTCATTTAAACAATTACTGTATTTAATATGTCACATCCCTGACAAAAATATCATATCATCTCTAACGGGATTCATTAAAAAATACTATTTAACCAATGATCCATTTTTAATTTTTTGACCAGGACCCAATGTGGTAAATATTTCATCATCCGATGTATACAAAATCATTCCCTGACTTTCAATTCCTCTAATTTTTCTTGTTTCCAAATTTGCCACTACTAAAACTTGTTTTCCTATCAAATAATTTGGGTCAGAAAAATGTTCTGCTACCCCAGAGATAATTTGTCTTTCTTTTTCTTCTCCCAAATCAACATTAAAAACCAACAGTCTATCAGACCCTTCTACCTTTTCGGCTGTTTTTATTTCACCAACTTTTATTTCCAATTTTGCAAAATCGTCTATGTTTATCATAAATTAATCTTTTAGCTAATAGTTTTTAGTTACTAATTTTTATATTCTTAATATTCTTATGTATTAGGAGCTATTCAAGTATTCAATTGAATATGAGAAATACTTTATCTATAAATTTTTATCAATGGATTTAATAAAATTAACTACCAAATCCCCCCTACCAGTTAAGATATGTTCGACTTTCAAACCATTTTGTTTTTTGGCAATTAACCCCGAATGCAAAAGTTTAAAAGTGTGTAGTGATGTATTTTGAATATTTGTATTTATTTTTTCAGAAATATCTTTCAGTGATAAATTTTTATTTTCAGAAAGCAAAATCAATATCTCAATTCTTTTTCTAGAAGCGATTGATTTAAAAAAATAGTTTAATTTTGTGCTCGTATTGTTTAACTTCATTGTTAAAATTATATGTGAATAAATAATTATTTAATTATAATACCTCTATCAAACTATTCAAGTATTCAATTGAATATAAGAAATACTACTTTGATCTGATTTTGTTTAAAATTTAGTTTAAATAAATATTTAATTAATTATGGGTATCCAAATAAGATCTGAGTATCAGTGCGGCTGCCGAAGCATCATTTTTTTTCAAGCTAACGCTTTTTATTTTTCTATCCTCTTTTCTAATTTGTTTTGAACTTACGCCCTGTATTCTATCTGCTTCTCTGCTGGTAAATAATTCCTTTTGAAAATAAATTGGCAAATCGGTTTCTTTTTCCAAAGTTTCTTTAAATGGAACAATTTTTTTCATTACTGTGTTTGGTTGTCCGGCAAAATTTACCGACTCGCCCACAACAACACCCTCTATTTTCTCGCTCTTTATTATCTCCAAAATATTTTCGATCAATTTTTTATCGTTATCTAAAACAGCTTTTGGAAAAGCCATCCTTCCTTCTTCGTCGGAAATCGCAATCCCGACATTTTTTAAACCATAATCAATTCCTAAATATTTCATCCCGTTAGAGATAGGAAACCATTTTTAATAAAAACAATTTTCTATTCTTTTAATTATTATTTAATAATAAATCTATTATGACACATATTTGCGAGGTTTCCGTCTTTTCTTCTACTTCCATATAAATAATCACTATATTTAATATGTTACGTTTCTGATAAAAATAATTCAGCATCTCTAACGGGATTCATATTTTATTTAAAATAAAATTAACACTATTCTCTATAACACCATTATTATCGATTTTTATTTCTCCTTCATTGTTTAGATTGTCTAAACATTTTTCTAATTCTTTAAAATCTTCTAACTTATTTTTTATTTTTCTATCCCTTTTATCTTCAACCTCTAAAAGCTTTTCTAAATCTCTTTTAATAAAAAACCATTTAATTTCAATTTTATTTTTATCACAAAATTGTTTCAACTTCTCAACAAAATTTTTATTTTCAAAAAGCTCCTCGATAATTAATATTTCTTTTCTCTCGTTAAAGTAATTTTCAAGTTCTTCTAAAATTTTACGGTGAGCATAATTGTAAATGTCTTCGTTTTTGAAATTGATATTATTATTCATAAAGTCCCTCTTAAAAGAGTCGCCATAAACAACATCACATCCCAATTTTTTAGAAAGTTCTTCAGCTATTGTTGATTTACCACAACCGGGTAATCCTCTTAAAATAATAAGCTTCATAATTAAATTGTATCATAAGAAAAGAGCGACAGGTGTCGCTCTTTAGTTCGGATTGACGGTCTTGTCATCAACAAGACAGTCAAACCTCATTTTATTAAACCGTATAGAGTGATATTTTACTCCATACTTTTTGAGGAGAGAAGTAACCTCCTCAAAATCCTCTGCTCCCCTAGATGTGTAGAGAACAATTTCCAGCGAATCATCGCTGAACAATTCGTTCACTACACGGATGTTATCCCAAATCGGTTCCGGATTTTCATCCGAACCCATCGGGACAAACCCCCAGAGGGTTTCGTCTAGGTCAAATGCGACAACATACTTCTCACGTTTAACCTTTGATTTTTTTATTTGCTCTCTAATGGAGAGCAACAATTTTGTGTTCATTTTGCCCTCCTTTTTTCAATTTTCAAAACCGAGCCATCCTCGATCTTTCTTTTTAAATAATATAACAAATAAAGTCAAAAGTCAATAGGTAAGAAAGGTAGTTTAAAAAACCAACAGATTAGGAGCAATCAAAAGCATTCCTCCCAAAATCAGCATCAAAATACCGCCGATTAAAGAAGAAAGATTTGAATACTTTGTTCCGACAGTATAAAACTTGTCAAAACCATAAAGCGCTAGACCAAAGACAACAAAGTCGTCCACCATATAAAACAATGTGTAAATCAAAATATAAAACTGTTCCGCCAAAACGCCCAAATCATTCATTTCCAAAACCTTTGTAAAAGTTTGAGGAATTCCGATTGAACAAGCAAATTCTATAATATTTACAGAAAACGCAACGCCCATAATTCCCAACGCAGTAATAATTGTCAAAGGAGAACTGATCAAATTTTTAATCTTTGTTTCTGTTTTTGATTTACTTTCATAACTGGTTATATCACAAATCAACTGATTTCTATTCTTGAAGTATCTTCGCAAGAAATATACTCCCCCACCGACTGCCAACAATCCAACTGCCGGAGTAACATATTTGTCCAAACCGACAAAATCCCATGCCCCAAACCAAAAATTCAAAATCAACCAATACATAATTGCCTCGGCGATAATGAACAACCCCGCCACTTGAAACATTTTTGTTCTGTTACCCACCTGCCACAATATCAAAAGAAATGTTAACAAAACCCACATCGCACAAGGATTGAATCCGTCCACAAAGCCCAAAATCACCGCCATAGAAAACAAAGAAAAATCTTTAAACTCGATCACGCCAAACAAAGGAACTTTTATTTCTGTATTTTCCTGCACATCGACAGAGCAAACGGTCGAATTTTCGTCATTACAGATTGCGCTCGAAGTAGAAAGATTTTTGTCTCCCGACAAATATTCTTCAATGGTTAAATTAGCTTTTCCTTTGTGATTTTCAATAGCCGACAAAATATCCTTTCCTGTCGTTTCGTCTGAATTAAACCCCTGAATAATAGAATTCCCCACCAAAGTAACTGGTGTCGCTTTTACCAGATTGTATTTTTCTGCAATAGCATCAAATTGTTCTTTTGTGTTTTCATCGGCAACATCCAAAGCAATCAAATTAAAAACAGCCCCTTGTGATAATTGATTATTTAAAAAAGTTTTTTCTAACTGGCAAAAATTGCAGTTTTCTCTTTCAAAAACATAAACATTTACTTTTTCTTCCGCCGAAACATCAACAGCGAGCAAAGAAAAGATGCTGACAAAAATTATCAAAGATGCAAAAAAATTAAAAAGTTTTTTCATATATAAGCTACATAATATCACTTTAGGGGAATTTAAAAAACCCAACCTGATAAATCAGGTCGGGTTTTGTACACAAGCACCAAAACGCAATTTGCTGTTTTTTGCAATTTCGTGAAGGTGGTTCAGTTTTCGAATAAAATTCTGAACATCTTTGTGTCTTTGTTTATCTTCGGGAGTTTCAATAATTGTCACGGTAGTAATCTCATAACCTGCTTTCCGAAACGCATCAATCAATTTTTGACCAGCTGTTTTCTCTTTTGTCACGAGAACCTCCTTAAAAACTGTTGTCTCTTTTTTGTTATAAAAATAGAAAGTCCTGTTAAAAAATACAAGAAAGAATCACAAAATTTTTCAAGTCTCGTCTCGGGGATTAAATCCACCCGCACGCTTTTAAAAAAGTCTGCTTTATTCACCTGAATCCTCCATCTCAAAAATTAAAAATCGACATATCTAAATTAAACTTACCACAAACAAAAACTTTCAGCAAAAACTAAAATGATGCCAAAATAGAATTTAAATAAAAAAGGGCTCCTTAGGCACTAACACCGTTCGGATCCCTTTTTGTATTGATATACATAAGTGTTTTTATAAACTCTGAATTACGAAACTCACTATTATTTTATGGATCACTTCGCTTCGCTCGTGAAGACGGACGAAAAAGCAAAGCTTTTTCGTCCGCTGACGACAGCTCCGCTGTCGTCTTTGCGAGCCTTGGCGAAGCAATCCAGAGGTTTCATAATTCAGAGTTTATAAAAACTATTGAATACTTGTCTTCGTCTATCGACTATTGCTTTGATTAGAGTTAAAATTAATGTCTCTATGAAAACATACACTTTTCATGTTAATGGTATGACCTGCAACGGCTGTGCCTCTCTAATAGAGAGCAATCTTGGCAATTTTCCCCAAATATCAAAAGTAGATGCCTCGCTCTCAAACAACGATGTAAAAATAACCGGAGATTTTGGAGAAAAAAATCCGGAGCAAATCGTCGATAGTCTAAACGAGTTACTCAAACCTCACGGTTATACTTTGTCTATCGAAAAACAAGAAACCTTTCTTCCCGTTCAATGGTCCGATTTCGAAATCGCCCTGCCTTTGTCTGTTGGATTTATCGCTTTCTTTCTCCTTCTTCAAAAAATGGGAATAGTAAATCTGATAACCGCCGACGAGGTCGGTTATGGCACTGCTTTTGTCATTGGACTAGTCGCTTCTGTTTCAACTTGTATGGCAGTAGTTGGAGGACTGACACTTTCTATCTCGGCAAACTTTGCCAAAGAAGGTGACAAAACAAAACCTCAAATATATTTTCATCTCGGTCGTCTGATTTCTTTCTTTGTCTTGGGTGGCGTGATTGGCGCTCTTGGATCTGTTTTCCAATTGGGATTGATGGGAACATTTGCTCTCAATGTTTTTGTTGCTTTGGTACTTTTGATTTTGGGTATCAATTTGTTGGATGTCTTTCCTGCGATAAAAAAACTACAACCAACTATTCCAAAATTTATCGGTAAAAGAGTTCACGGTTTAAAAGACATCAATCACACCCTTACTCCGTTTTTGGTAGGAATAGCGACTTTCTTTTTGCCTTGCGGATTTACTCAATCAATGCAAATTTATACTTTGACCACAGGCAGTTTTCTAACAGGAGCATTGATAATGTTTTCTTTTGCCCTTGGTACTCTTCCTGTTTTGGCATTGCTCAGTTTCAGTTCGCTCGGTATTCACAAAAAAGCTCAATCTGGTGTATTCTTTAAGACAGCGGGATTGGTAGTAATTTTCTTTGGAATACTCAGTTTATTAGGAGCATTTACAGCCATTGGAATAATTCCGCCGGTATTTAATATTTAATGATTACAAGCTGATAGCCTATAGCTAATAGCTGATAGCTGATAGCTACGACGACTTGGTGGAAATTTGCCCTGCCTCTTTTCTGAAATAAAAGCAACGACACGGCAGGCAGGTTCGCAAATTTTCCACCTACTCACTACTTACTACTTACTACTTAATACTTAATTTCATGAAACCAACAACAATCGCAATCTTAATAGTAGTCGTCTTGATCGGAGCGTCTTTTGTGTACTCTAGAAATAAAGATGTTTCAGACGACACAAGAAAAGAAGAAATAAAAGAAGTAAAAAGTAATGTCAGTGTTGTAGACGGAAAACAAATAATCACAATTGATGCAAGAGGTGGTTATTTTCCCCAAATGACAATCGCAAAAGCAGATATGCCGACGATAATAAAAGTAGAGACAAAAAGTACTTTTGATTGTTCTTCGGCTCTTGTTATTCCAGATTTAAATTATCAAAAAAATCTCCCCCCTACTGCTGTAACAGAGATAGAAGTACCTCCACAAAAAGCAGGTGAAGAAATCCAAGGCCTTTGTTCTATGGGGATGTACAGTTTTCAAATTAAATTTGAAAACTGATGAGGAGTGATGAGGAGTAAGGTATAAGGTGTGAGGGGTAAGGGGTAAGGAGAGAGGTGTAAGGTGTAAGGGGTAAGTAGGATTTAAGATTTATGAACTTTATAGACCTGCCTCTTTTCTGAAATAAAAGCAACGACACAGCAGGCAGGTTCGCAAATTTCCCGCCCTTTTCACAAAATTTTCTATTTCAATTTTTTATTATCTTTTTTAGATTTTAAGACTTTAAAATTCTCTTTTGAAATTACTTTTTTGCCTGTTTGAATTTCTATATCTTTACGGGTTCTCCCTGCAACACTCCCGCCCTCCTTTGCATCCTTTTTTAAATCCGACAATCCTTTTGAATCTCTTGTTTTTGATATCTCGGTAGTAGTGGCTTCACCCAACATTGTTAAAATCAATTCAAGTTCTGACATATGATCCCGAGGGTTATCGGGGTTATCCAAAGACTTAAATTCTTTGATTTCTTTTGCGTCCATTTCAAAAGCACCGCGATAAATTTCGTTAGTCAAAATAGCAAAATCAATTCCTGCTTTTGCTCCTCGGTCCAACCATTCATCTGTTAAAGTGTTCCTTACATTGATACCTCTCATTCTTTTTGCTATCCAATCATCATCGTGACCTCTTTGTTCATATATCTTTTTTGCCCGCATTATTGCCCTTTCTGGGTCTTGAATTTCCTCAATTCTCTCTTGTCCTACTTGCGCTAACCATTGTTTAAAAGGTTCGGCTTTTGGTGAAGAAATTGATTGAATGATACGAAACATCCCTTTTAAATTTGCACAGTTCATTTTCTGTTTGCCACCCTTTGTATCAACATCAAGGGTATGTACAATTTGTACCCACCCTTTGCCAAGTTCAACATCTCGTTGCTTCATTCTCTGTATATATTGTTTTGAATCTGTAGAATCTATCAAAACTTGAATCACATCTTCAATAACAAAATACCATTGTTCATTTTCCCAAACACGACGGACTTCTTTCTCTTCAAAAACAGTTGGTTTTATATTTTTTTGTAATTTCTTTTTTTGCATAATATATTAACTAAATTTAATAGTGTGATTTTTTGATGGGTGTTTTTTGATCGCCCGAAAAATTAACTGACTTTTTTCCTTTTTCTTTTTCTTTTTTCAACTATTCAAGTATTCAATTGAATACTTGAATAGTTGTTAAATTTTAATTTAGCACACCAAACCAAACCTCGTCTCCGTTATTTATAGGTGTGTCTTGCTGAGGGTCTTCATCATTCAATTTAAAATCCAATCTTCCTGGAGGAAATTTTTGAAAAAGTTGTGGATGAGCCTGTTCTGTCATAAACATTGCAAAACCAAAAGGAACAACAACATCTTCTTCGGTTCCTAAATCAGCACTAAAAGTATCCTGATCTGTCCCGACTATAGCTTCCAACGCCGAACTATATTTAACAGTAAATTCAATATACATATTATTTAAATAAATCAATATAATTGTATCATGGTTTTGTTTTTGGGTATTAAAAAGTATCCCCCCTACTGCTATAACAGAGATAGAAGTACCTCCACAAAAAGCAGGTGAAGAAATCCAAGGCCTTTGTTCTATGGGGATGTACAGTTTTCAAATTAAATTTGAAAACTGATGAGGAGTGATGAGGAGTAAGGTATAAGGTGTGAGGGGTAAGTAAGCGGGAAATTTGCTTCGCAAATTTTCCGCCCTTTTCACAAAATTTTCTATTTCAATTTTTTATTATCTTTTTTAGATTTTAAAACTTTAAAATTCTATTTTAAAATTACTTTTTTGCCTGTTTGAATTTCTATAATTAATAAATCAATATGATTGTATCATGGTTTTGTTTTTGGGCATTGAAAAGTCTCTCCTACCCTTCGCTGTTTTTTCATTATTTTTTGTGGTGGGTTTATTTTTTTAATTTTTATCCTTTTTGTATGTTTGTCGGTTAATTTTCATATTAAAAATACTTACGTCTCCAAATTACCATAGAATGTTCACATTCTAGTTCCTCAAAAAAACCATTGCCAAATATATTGTCTAGATCGGGATTAAAATCTTCACAATTTAGACGAGCAGAAATTCCAGGGTCAAAATCTAAAATTAAAATTTTCTCTATTTTTTGTAAATTACAGTTAGATTGCTCAAATTTTTCTTTTGCATCATTTACAAAATCATTAATCTTTTTTAACAAAGGTGAATGAAAGTTAGTGTTTACAGAACCCGAACATTTTCCTTGCGATTTAAATGCTTCATCTTCGTCTCTCGGATTCTGGATTCTTTTTACTTCTATAAAATATTCAATATCATCTTTTATTGCTTTTAGATCAGGCGTTTTTTTATTACTTTCCTCTATAAATTTAATCTTCTCAAAACTTTTTTCAGACAACTCTTTAACAACCATTAATTCAGTAAAAAAAGCAAAGATTTGCCTCTCTTTCTCTCTTTGTTGTTTACAGCATGCTTGAATACTTTCCCCTCGCAAATCACATTTTTTATTACAAAAATTATTTGCTTTTTTCTCTAAAATTTTTTTATTTTCAACATCTTTTTCAAAACAATCTGCCACCGAGTCTAGAGTGTCTAATTTTTGTTTTGCTAAATCATTTGTCCAAGGATTATATGCATTTTGTACCCACCACGAACAACGATCAAGAATTTTGAATGTCTTGGATTTAAATATATGATTACTAGTTATATTTACACTCATATTACTTTCCGCGAAACTTTTTTGTTCCTCCTTTTTTACAACAAGTTATTTATATTAGTTTTAACTACTTCAAAATCTATATTTTCTTGATGTTTTATGTGCAAAATTTTTATTCCAGATACTTCTAAAACTCTATTTATAAAGTTATCTCTGTTTTTTCTATCGTTCTTGTCGTGTGTTTTTCCGTCATACTCAATCGCAACAATAGGTTTTAGATATTGTTTTTCAAAAATCACAAAGTCCACCGTCTTTCTATTTATTTTATTTTGATATTTCCAAAATTCTTTTTTTGACGAGTTTACCTTTACAATACTGCTTAACAAAACTTGCGGAAAAACAACATACTCATTGGGAATAATTTTTTGCAATTCTTCAAAAAACTTTCTCTCTGGAATATTCAACAAAAAATCCTTTCTCTTGTAAAGAAACTTCTGATCTTCTTTTAAAAACAAAACAATCTTTTCATAAAAAATTACGAATATAATTAGAATTATTAGTAGTATTAAAATTTTTATGAACATAGTTATTATTTCTCAATTTTTTCTTCAACTATTTTTTTATTTCTTCCATAATTTTATTTTTATATCATTTTCATTTTTTCCTTTGTTTTTTAATAAATTTATTTCTTTTCTAACACATTTTCTCATCGAAAAAGTGCAATTATAGATATAACAATAGCTACCACAGAGAGAATTGTATTTACAGGATTTTCAGTAGCTTTATGCAAGAAGTATTGCCAATCACTTTTACCTTTTGTTGTCAGAACTATACTTTCGCAGGTAAATTTTATACCATCATCAAAATCGGGTCCTCTATTAGATGTTGCATGGGCATATTTTATTCCTTCTTGTACCCCTATCATTATGAGACCATCAGCCTCCATTCGTTTTAGTTCAGCTGTAATGCTATTGCTTGATATCAGCGAAATTAGACCATTTTCTTCTTCAACAGAATGCCCATTATTAAACTTTTTTATTACAAACTTGTAGCTTGGGAAATCCAGATATTCCCTTACCGAGTAGCCACATTGATAATCTTCAAGAAATTCACTATATTCGTTTTCGAAACCACTCTCATTTTCAAGTTGTCTCAGAAGTTTTATAAGTTTTGTTCTCATAATATGCTAATTTTCTAATTGGATAAACCTTCTATAAATTCATCACATTCTTCTATAATAAATTCGGGGATTAAATCATATTTTTGAGGATTTAATTGGTGTATAAAATCATTTTCAATATGATATGTTTCATTTATAAACTTTTTAAAAACATCTGAAAAATCATCATTCTTTGTAAACTCACCATTTATTATTCTAAAAATTTGAAGTTTTTCATATCCATTTTCACTCTTATTGTAGACAGCTTTTAGTTGAGATTTATCATTAACGACTGTGAACATTTTTTCATAATCAAAATCAGAAAAACCTTTAATTTCTTTAATTATATTTTCCCCATTTTTAAAATTTTCTTCAAAATCCTCGTCAGACAAATCATCATATTTCTCTTTTCTATATGCCTTTGCTTCTTCTTTTGTTCGTTTATGAAATAAATCTGATAATACTTGATATCCATTCCCTTTGTCATTTAAGATTTCAAAATTTCTTCTCATATAAACCAATTTTGAGATTTCATCAACATTCTCATTATCAAGAATACTTTGAAAAATTTGAGAGAAAGTTAGAATATCATCTTTTTTTATGTCTTGTTCTTTCAATACGCCCTTTTTTGAACCTATAAAATTTGCGTTTGTTTGATCCTTAAATTCACGATGAAGTACCTTAACTGAATCAATAACAGGCTCAATATCATGTGTTAACATCAAAACAGTCTTACCCTTGAAAGACTTGTCTTCCCTAAATAACATTTGCAAAATTGCATATTTTTTATTTTTATCAAAAGAAGAAATCGGGTCATCCAGAATTATTAAATCTGAATTTTTAGATATAGCTTCACACATAAATAACACCAGGGCAAAGGCGTTCCTTTCTCCAAAACTCAAACACTGATCACCTCCAGAAATATTTTTTCCAAGGTGGTCGATGTGTTGAAGCTTTATTTTATGCTGATCCCCCTCAGTCTCAATCGAAACCTGATATTTGTACCCCGCATTTTTTAAAAATTGGTTGATACTTTTTTTGTTTTCATTAATTGATCTTCCAATTTCTGATACTTGTATTCCAATATTTTTTTGAAGTTCTGTAACTTTTGTCAGTGTTCCTTTTAAGGATGCATTGAAGTTGTCAATAATTTTTATTGTTTTATCTGAATTTAATTTATCAAACGATTCATCTATTTTAATAATAAATCCTTCAATTTTTTCATCAATTTTTTCATCTTTTAGATTATGAAATGAAATATCTTTTAGATTTTTTAGCCTCAACAGAAAACTATCTATTTGCCCCTTAACTGTTGTTATATATACTTTTTCCTCTGGGAGCAATTCGGTTTTCTGCGTAATTCTTTTTAACTCGTCACTTGTCTTCGGAGAAAAATAATCTCCCGAATTTTCTAAAACATTAATTATTTCAATAAAATTTTTAATGACATTTGCGTCATAGATATCTGAAATAGATTTAATTTTTGCTTTTGCGATCTCGTCGATTGATGCAACACAAAAAGGACAATTGTCGTGTCCTTCAATAAAATTAGCTCCTTTTGTGTGCCACCCTAGCCAACTAACACATTTTTCTTTATCTTGGATAAAAGGTTCAAATTCTTTTAAATCGCTTGGTATATCGTAAAATTTACTATTCACACCCTTCGAAATTGCTGATGCATCAGAAAGTCCATCCTTTGTTGTTTTAAAACTTTTTGATAAATTTTCAAAATCTAAGATTATTCTGTCTAGTTCTTCGTTATTTAGAAATATTTTTTTTATTTCCCCTAACTGTTTCTCAATCTTTTCTTCTGTTTCGATATATTTTGGAGTTTTTACAAGAATTTCAAAACTATTACTCAGAAGTTCATCAGCTTTAAAAAGATATTGTTTTACATATTTTTCATTAAAACTAAGCACAGATTCTAATTTACCATCTTTAATTATAACTTCTGATTTTAAATTGTTAGGATTCTCTTTTTGTAATTTAAATGGTAGTTGATTACTATTGAGTTCTTTTTCTTCAATTTTACACCGAATAGCTTCAGCTAAAGTGCTTTTCCCAATTCCATTTGAACCAAATTTAATATTGAGCTTACTTTCCTCTATAGTTATTTCACCACTGTCTATATTGTTACAATTTTTAATAATAATTTTCATAAATTTTTATATTATCCAAGATTTCTTCTTTTTCCCCATCAACTTTTTAAGGAATTAAATTCTTCAATTCTCTTATTTATTAAATCAATATAATTTTTATCTTTTTCAATTCCGATCCATTTTCTACCTAATGCTTCAGCGACGACAGCGGTTGTTCCACTTCCCATAAAAGGGTCAAGAACTAGATCTCCTTTTTTACTAGATGTTAATAAAACTTGCTGTATTAATTTTAAAGGTTTTTGTGTCGGATGTGCTTTTATTCCGTTTTCATCTTTTAATCTTTCTTTTCCACGACATAATCCGAAGAGCCAATCTGTGTCTTTCATTTGTTTTCCTCCATTCATTTTTTTTAAAAATTCATAATTAAAAGTATATTTTTTACAATTCTTATCTTTCACCGCCCAAATTAAGGTTTCGTGATTATTAGTAAATCTCCTTCCATTTAAATTTGGCAAAGCATCTCTCTTAACCCAAATCACATCATTTAAAAACCAAATTCCTAAATCTTGCATGATTTTCCCAACTCTAAATATATTGTGGTACATTCCGATAACCCAAATTGTCCCTGTTGGTTTTAAAATTCTTTGGCATTCTTTTAACCAGCCAAGAACAAAAGAATCATAATCCTCGTAACTTTCAAATTTATCCCAATTATTATCAACAGGAATAACTTCTGTTCCATTTGCTCTTTTTAATCTTTTACCTTTTGGAAGTTGTAAATTATAGGGAGGGTCAGCAAAAATTAAATCAACTGAATTATCAGGGAAAGATTTTAAAATTTCAAGAGAATCTCCGTGTATAGCTTTGTTTATATATTGTTCCATTAGAAATTTTTTATAATTAAATGTTCAACATCCCTATCGTTCCTACCTTTCATATTATAAAGATAAGTTTTTTCAAAACTATCAATTTTTATGCCTTTTTTATTGTTATATAAATTAAAAATAAAGGGAGTTTTTTTAATTATTAAAATAAAATTTGCTTTTGTTTTATATAAACAATTTGCTAACCTTTCTTGATCTTTTTTATCAAATGAATTTTTATCATAATCACTAAAATTTGTATCATATGGAGGATCTAAAAAAATGAAATCTTTTTTTGAGAAATTATATTTTTCAAAGATCTTTTCAAAATCTAGATTTTTAATAGTTGCATTTTTGAAAATATTTTTTACTTTATCACTAAAAATATAATCAACCTTACTTCTAAAATCTTTTTTGTTGTACCCGATACCTCCATAAGGAATATTAAAGTGCCCATCAGAATTGAATCTAAACATTGACCCATAACAAAATTCGCGTATAAAATAGTAATTTGCTATTTTTTTAGCTAAACTAATTTTGTATTTATTTCCATTAAAATTTAAAACATCTCTAAAATGCATATAAAATCCGCTACGAAAAGCTGTTTCAATATTCTTATGTAAGTCTCCGTCTGGTAAGCTACCCCGCTGTTTTTCAATTACACTTATTCTTGGAATTTTTGAGGTTAAGTTTTTTGTAATCTGTTTTAATAGATTGTCTTCATCAAGACAAAATTTTTTTGAAAACAGACCATTAAATCTTTTTTCTTCTTTTTTAAGAATACTCGATGTTAACTTGTTTAATTCGTTTTTATCAATTTTTCCGTCCCTATATTTTTCGTAAAGTTTAATAAATTTATTTTCAAAAATAGAAATATATTTAGGAATTTTTTCCCAATTAGAAACATACTCAAAAAGTTCCTCGTGAAATTCTTTTCTTTGTTTATCATCTTTAATTAGGGTATAGAAATTTATCAAATCCTCAGCATAATCATTTATAATTGATTTCTTTGGTTTTAGTTGAAAAAAGATAGCCCCACCTCCAAAAAAAGGCTCTACATATCTTTCAAAAGGAGGAATTAAATCCTTTATATATTGAAATTCTTTAGATTTGCCACCAGGCCATTTAATAAGTGTTTGCATTTTATTTAATCAATATAAGTTTTTTTGATTGATTCAAGGGCTTCTTTAATTAAGTGTGCATTTTCTTTATAAGTATCTAATATTAAGTTATAACCATTATCGGACTTACAAACAAAGTTCCAAAAATCTTTTCCTATCAACAACTCATCTTTTGAGAAAAACTGTAAAACTCTTCCTTGTTTCCAATCTTTATCCTCTCCAAATCTATTATAGGCAGTTGCAAAGTAACATTTTATTTTTGCTTTATTATCTAGGGTATTTGATAATATCGCGTATTGTTCGAAAATTGCTTCTTTTTCTGAACGAGATTTTTTGTTATCCAAATCTCCACCAATTTTTAATTCAATTAAATGATGTGTGTTTGTCTCATTGTCAATTAAATAATAATCGCTAACATGAGTTTTTGTTATAATTTTTGACTTTGTTTTTATTTTACGAATTTCTTCGTAGTGAGAAATATCAGGTTTTAATGGATTCTTTATATTTTTGTATCCCTCCAAAATCTCTGCTATTTTTGCTGTTTGTTCTGGATATAAAATTCCTTCAACTTTTTTATCCACATCATAAAAAAGTTTTGCAATATTTATTGCCATCCCCTCAAGCATATTTCCAAGAGAACTATCAAGTGACCGAACTAATGCAGAATAATACTGAATATCTGAACCTAGTGCCGCAATAAAAACATTGTGGATTTTCATATTTATAACTCCGTTTGGATTATCAACTTCTCCCTCGTGTCTAGCCCTAAACCCCGTAGCATAAGATTCAACCGCGGTTCTAACTATTGATCTTATTGCTTCTTCTTTGTTAAGATTATTTTTCATATTTATATTTTAACACATCTGGTTCAAACTGGTTGTTGAGAATTTTTATCCTTTTATAATACCACTTTTGGGTTATTTTTAAACCCGTACACTAACCCTGACATAGTTAGAATTTAGAAAGTAGAATTTAGAATTTAGAAATTCGAGCGAAGCGAGATGTGGACCTGCCTGCCGGCAGGCAGGGCTTTGAAAATTATGACCGAGGTCTCACCTCTGTCCGCTTTGCTCCCCTCCCGTCTTCGTTGAAACTACGGCGAGGCGCAGCGCAAAGACGGGTTTTGTGAGTTATTTCAAATATTTTTTTCCTTTCAGTTCTTTTGGGAAATATTCTTGATCTTCTTTGTAGTCAAAATCGGGTGAATATTTGTATCCTTTTCCATATCCCAAATTTTTCATCAATTTTGTAGGGGCATTTCTAATATGCAAAGGAACTTTCAGATTTCCAAACTTTTTTACATCTTCCACCGCTTCACCATAAGCCGTGTACAGCTCGTTAGATTTTTTACACTTTGCCATATAGACAACAGCCTGAGCCAGATTTACACCGCACTCTGGCATCCCAATAAAATGACAAGCTTGATAAGCCGAGACGGCTTGTTCCAAAGCGCGTGAATTTGCGAGTCCAATATCTTCCGAAGCAAAACGAATTAGTCTACGAGCAACATACAAAGGGTTCTCTCCCCCTTCCAACATTCTCACCAACCAATACAAAGAAGCGTCTGGGTCTGACCCTCGCATTGATTTGTGCAAAGCCGAAATTATATTGTGATGTTCTTCTCCTTCTTTGTCGTAAAAGAGATGCGGTTTTTGAAAAGCTTGTTTGATAATTTCCAAAGTTATTTCATCACTCATCACACTGGCGTATTCCAAAACATTCAAAGCCACCCGAGCATCGCCGTTGCTCATCTGGGATAAACTTTGGATCACTTTGTTTGTTGCTTTGATTTTAAGTTTGCCCAATCCTTTTTCTTTGTCTTTGAGTGCCTTTTTAACAATCTGTGTTAAATGTTCTTTGTCCAACCGAGACAAAACAAAAACACGACAACGAGAAAGCAAGGCTCCGCGGATTTCAAAACTGGGATTCTCTGTCGTCGCACCGATTAAAATAATTGTTCCGTTTTCAATTTGGGGCAAAAGAGCGTCTTGTTGAGTTTTGTTCCAACGATGAATCTCGTCTATAAAAAGAATTGTTCTCTTTCCTAGTCGGCGGTTCATCTCGGCAATTTCAATATTTCTTCGCAAGTCTTCTAGCCCACTGGAAACGGCAGATATTTTTATAAATTCTGATTTAGTAATTTTGGCAATCACAAAAGCCAGTGTTGTTTTTCCGCTCCCCGGAGGGCCCCAA
>Ga0209542_10004922_pt1 | contig 27107 bp, 23 predicted proteins | sample RifCSPhighO2_01_FD_184028 | JGI IMG/M metagenome (GOLD analysis project Ga0209542, IMG submission 184028) | Soil microbial communities from Rifle, Colorado - Rifle CSP2_plank highO2_0.1 (SPAdes) (version 2) | ecosystem: Environmental > Terrestrial > Deep subsurface > Rock core/Sediment ...
CATCATTACCGCTAGCTAATACTAAGTCCGACAAATCAAATTTTTCCGCACCTTGCTGGGGAGAGATTACCTCCCTAACTTCGTCCAGCAAAGGACGATAATTCTGATTACCAACTAATTGAACATAAGAACTATTCTGAGCATCAGCAAGATGCCGTAAAACTAAATTACCTTCTTCGGGAGTGATATAAAGCATCGGTTTGCCATCCTGCATCCAGTAAATAATACCATCCGCAGTATAATATCCCCTCTTACGCAGGGATTCGTTTGTCAGCCGTTCTGTAGTTATTTCCGCTGCAGTACACATCGTGCCCGGCTGAATTTGAGCGTAAGCGTCTTTAAGGTTACCTTCGACGTCCACACGGTTCACTAGCTCCCTCTCCCTTTCAACTTTCGCCAAAAAATCTTCCAGAGATAGTATACCCTTCCCAATTTCATCCCAGTCGATAGTAATAGCCATATTATTCCCCCCCATAAATCTTATTAGTTAAGTCCATGACAAAATCATATAAGTCCTTCTCTGATTTCACTAGTTTAACCATAACCCCTTCCTTCATCAATCGATGGCTGTACTGAGAATGGTCCCCGATCTGGACATGGAAGACCGGATTATATTTTCCCGCAGTTATCATCTGGTTAGAAATTTCCGGCCAATTTTCAATCTCGCCATCAGAGATGGAAAATATTAACGTATTTTTTTTCTGGATCAATTTCTCAACTTTAGATAAATCTATCCTAGTGCCGCCAAATTGGGGATGCAGAGCTTCGGCTAAAGAATTCCTTAATCCCCGGCTAAGCACAGTATCATAACTAAAATTAGCAAAATAAGCATCGGAATCATAAACTCCTAAATCTTTAAGTTTTTGAGCGATCATAAAATAGGCTACCAGTGAAACATGATACTTGCTGTTCAACTGCCACACGTTTCCCTGGCTAGTCTTGGAATTGACTGTTTCTCCCAATGGTTCTCCTTCAGGCATGTTCAACAACATACTACTGGAAGTATCCATCAGGCAGAACACTATATCCGGCCGATCAATTAGGTTATCTTTTACTTTAGCCTGAACTGGATACTTAAACTCATTAGTAGCCAGGTCAAAATTCCGGTCTTCAAAATTGAAGGTTAATCCAGATATTTCAGAAGCGTCATCAGAATCAAATTCAAAAGTCCTTTCCCCAATCTCAATTAAAGGATAATTCTTTCCTTCAACTGGTGGAGTAGTTAATTCAAACACTTTATCGGAAGCGAGCAGCTCATAGTAAGCAATTAGATATTCGGAATTGGTCATCCATCCGGGGCCGCTGCCAGCTTTTCTTCCTCTTAACAAGGTTTTTTGGTTTTTTTTATCATTCAATTCCTGGCTGAAACCGTCCCGGCCTTTAAACTGGTCTCCCAATTCCCGATTTAAGATGTCCGCCAAATCCTCCCCCGGTTCATCACCGGAACTGGGGTTAGGTTTAGTATCTTCTTGTTTTTTTCCTGGCCCGGAGGAATTATTTTTGGGATTTGGGTTTTTATCTTGATCCTCTCCGGTGGAACTGCCGCTTCCATCTGAAGAAGAATTATCCTCTGAAGAAGGAGCAGAGCCTGAATCAGAATATCCCTCAGTATTACTGCCGCCCCCTGAACCGGGAAGTTTCTCTGGCGGAACTTCTGGCTTATCCAACAGTGGCAAAATCTCTTCCGCAAAGATGCGGGAGATGTTTTCCCAGTGATCTCTATCCGCCAAATAATCCCGCCGGGATTTTCTATCTCCAAAATATTCATCATTAAGGCTGCTTACTCCAGTACGATCCAGAAAATTTTTAAGAGCAGTATTTATTTTTGGATCGTAAGAAAAGTTATGATCTAATAATTTCTTCTCCGGCTCTTCGCCATTAAAATATAAATTCAGCCGGACAAATATTTCATACAGAGGAGAAAATTTATCCCCAGTATTTTTTTTCCCCTGTTCATGATAAAATAAATAAAACCCGGCTAAACTGGTTTCCCCTCCTTCTTGATCAAATTTTTTGATCATAGTATTATTAATTATATCTGTGACTATATTAACCGCATAACTTAAAAGATCTTTATTATTAGTCTTTAAAACTTGCTGAATAGGTTTCAAAAAATTTTCCGATAAAGTTTTGTAATCTTCCGGACAGCCTTGTTTCCTTCCCCGGTGGCCAATTTCATGGTTCATCAGGTCCCGCAGCAAAACATGGACCGTATTTTCAAGAGAGATGTTCCTTTTTTGAAGATAATGGTCTAATTTTCTATCCATAAATTTTTCTGCCCAATTGGGATTATAATTTATAGTTATTAAATGAGTACTTAGATCTATCCCGGCAGAAGTATCTTTATCGGTTTCTGTTAGTTTTAAATCACGAAAGAATTCCTGATTTACCATCATCTGCTTAAGTACAACTTCTAAAGATTGGGTAGTGGTCATGATTATTCTATGTTTAGTAGTACCATTCTGGGTACAAGTTTATGGATTATATCTTTTTGGTCATTTTTTAATCGCGCCCTACCGGGCGCACCCCCTACCCTGATTGCTCGCCTACGCTCGCCCTACCCCACTACCCCACGCAGGGCGTTATGAACGTTCACGCTACGATCACTGGCAATGAAATTGGAATTGCTGCCGAAATCATACAGCCACGAAGCCCGCCCGAGGGGAGTGCCTGCATTGCGAGCAACATAACTCGGTTTCAAGACATATATTCTTGTTTCCGTAATTTTGGCATAATTTAACATCTTCATAGCTAACGTAAAATCTTGACCGCTGCCAAAAACTCGTTCCGCTAACCGTTTCCCGGTTCCAATCAACTTATTATAATCCCAAGGCGACGTACCAATGGTAAAATATTGCCATTCATCATTACCGCCAGCTAATACTAAGTCCGACAAATCAAATTTTTCCGCACCTTGCTGGGGAGAGATTACCTCCCTAACTTCGTCCAGCAAAGGATGATAATTGTGATTACCAACTAATTGATCATAAGAACTATTCTGAGCATCAGCAAGATGCCGTAAAACTAAATTACCTTCTTCGGGAGTGATATAAAGCATCGGTTTGCCATCCTGCATCCAGTAAATAATACCATCCGCAGTATAATATACACTCTTACGCAGAGATTCGTTTGTCCGCCGTTCTGTAGTTATTTCCGCTGCAGTACGCATTGTGCCTCGCTGAATTTGGGCGTAAGCGTCTTTAAGGTTGCCTTCGACGTCCACACGGTTTGCCAGTAGTTCTTTCTCTCTCTCAACTTTCGCCAAAAACTCTTTCGGAGATAGTATACCCCTCCCAATTTCATCCCAGTCGATAGTCATAGCCATTCTTCTGCCTCATTAAAATAAAATTCTAAAAATTTTCTTTCGCCGGCAAACAACTTCTCACTATTCTTCATGAATTTATCTCGGATTATAACCTTCAGACAATTATTTAAAGTATCCAATTTTTCCTTTTTACATGCGGCCATTTTGTTATTAGGGATAAAACTTATTTCTTCCTTGCATTCGGCAGTAATTTCCTGATTAATTTTATCTTGTTCCTCAGCCGTTACCTTAAATTGCCGGATTATTTCTCCTGAGTTGTAAGAGCTAAAGATTTTGTTGAATAAATCATCAATTAATTGGTGGTAATATCTTTTCAAATTATCATCTGAACCCCCGGCCTTAATAGTGAGCATTTTTTGGTGAGTTGGAGAACCTGGGGGAATTAAATCCAATACTTTGAGTTCATATCTATCAAAATTGCCGTTTAACAACTGCTCCAGTTGCGATTTTATAAGCTGCTCATACAACTCCGGCAGCTGTTGCCGTATTTCGTCCACAGATAATTTTTTGATAGTCGTATATTCTTTATCAATCTTACTAACTATAGCTGCATAATCATCAGCCTTCCCCAGGTTCTTGAACTGAGTTTTAAAATAATTAAGGCTACCCCGTTTAAAAATAGCTCCCTGAACATTTTTACGTGTGGTGTTCAATTCCTCAAACTTGGTTATAATATCACCCAGCTCATCTTTGATAGCCGGCAATTTTTGGTTCAGAACTAAAGCTTCTAATCCCTCCGCTTCCTTAATGTCTTTGGGATTAATCACCCCCTTATAGGGAGCTACAAATTTATAGGCCAACAGGAAAGATTCGATCGGATTTATAGTTGCTTCCTGTCCAGTTTTTAATTTATGCACTTCCTCGATTCCCTTGGCTAGACGATATACTGAACGAATGGCTCGGGCATCCAGCCCTTTCAAGCCACCGCAAAGTTTGCTCATCTTGGCGCAATTTTCGGAACTGCAAATTTTAGGCCAAGTTAAATGTTCTTTAGTGGTATCTTTTAAAGTGCATACATCCAAGGCCGTTTGGAAATATTGTAGAATTATCCTTTCCGTTAAATTAGGCGTCTGTGATTTTATCCGCTCATAAGCTGCAAAAATTTCCGGAGTTAAGTCCACGATCTCTGAATCGTGAATATTAGGGGATAAATTGCGCAGGTTAAGCAGATCCTTGTCAGCTACCGATATGGGGAAAGCGGAAACGTCAATTGCGATGTGGAACCTAGCCCACATGGCATCATCCATCTTAAACGTGCCATCATACGATTCCGGATTTATGGCGGCGATGCCGCCGTAATAACCTCCACCTAATTTATGGATTTTCCCCCGGTGAGTTATCTCCCCCGTCATCATTCCATAGAATAAGTTCATGATGACTTCCGGGCAGCGGTTATATTCATCGATGCAGAAGAAATGTTTATTTAGATTGGTTAACTGAACCAAATCATCCGTAGTCAGGGAATTGGAAACTATTATCTCGTTAGCTTGATCGGGAGTTATTTCTCTCCAATTTAATTTAAAATTGCCTTCGCCATCCTGGGGTTCATAAGATTCCACTAAATATTTTATTCCTTGCGAAGAATGCACGGTTTTTATTGCCGGCAGAGGATTGTGATGTCCTTTAGCAACCGAAATATTGAACCGTTCATATAAATCCCGGGGCTTAAAATCAGCCCGGCCCATCTCCCACAATCCTTTTTCTTCCCCAGCATAATGTCCGTTAAGAACATCCCGCATAAGCTGGGTTTTACCCGCACTTTTTTTACCTTTACAGATGATGTTAAGCATGGCAAATTCAGCTGCTAAAACGATATCTGAAAGATAGAACTGCTGCCCCTCTACTTGGCCGACAACAGTAGTATTGACATAATTTTTTAATTTAAATCGATCATAAGCATTCATTTAAACCACCAGGTTTGATCGACCACCTCTAAATATAGGTTGAAATATAGGTTTTGTATTTAAAGGTTGCTGAAATTATGAGAAGATTAGAAATCTAGACTGTATTTACTTTAAGGGCGGTGGTTTGGCTACCCCACGCAGGGCGCTATGATAATTCACGTCACGATCACCCGCATCGAAAATGGAATTGCTGCCGAAATAATTCAGCCACGAAGCCCGCCCGAGAGGAGCGCCTGCGTTGCGGGCAACATAACTCGGTTTCAAGGCCAATATGTTGGTTTCTGCTATATATTTTATCGTCAAAATCTTAAGAAACATTAATATAAACTCCTTCTTTTAACAGCTAAATGAATTTTCAGTCTATAGCTCCAATTGAACCTAGTAAACAACTGCTGGATCTAGCCTTCCGTAAAGCTCGGGAGCAGGGGCAGCAGAAAAATCTTAAAGGCAACTGGCTGCAAATTATCCGTAGTAAAGAAGCTCTAAAATTGGATGTAATAAAAGATGCAGTGGTTACTCGTCTGGAAAAAATGCTTAGATCCTTGCCTGAAACTCTGAAACTTCCCGAGTTTTATGTTTCGCTGATGAAATTAACCTTAGATTTTGCCCAATATAAAAAATCCTGCGGGTCGCTGTTGTGGGCTATCCAGCAGATTAGAGGATTCCATAAAGATTATGTCCGCCGCATTGTTAAAACTAAGGATCGAGAAACTATCAAAGACTTATCCCGGCAATTTTATGGACGGATATCTTCAGTATTGAAACAAATCGACTCTAATTTAAAATTCTTAGAACAAACCCGGCAGGTGATGCGGACTTACCCCGATGTCAAGGATATGTTTACCATCTGCCTCTATGGGTTTCCCAACGTGGGTAAAACCACCTTGTTGAATATGTTAACTGGATCCAAAGCCGAAACTGCTGCTTACGCTTTCACTACTAAATCAATAAATAGCGGATACTTTACTTTAAATGATAAAAGAGTTCAAGTTTTGGACGTTCCTGGAACCCTGGCCCGGGCGGAAAAAATGAATAATATTGAATTGCAGGCTGAACTGGCTATGAAAGAGTTGGCTAAAGTTATAATCTATGTCTTTGATATTAGTGAAGAATGTGGTTATTCGCTTAAAAAACAACTCCAGTTATATAAAAAGTTGAAGTTAATAACTACTAAAAAAGTTTTAGCCTACTTAAGCAAAAAAGATCTAATTGCCTCCGAAGTAATCGCTGAATTCCAAGCCAATTCTAAGATAAAACATTATTCGCTAGAAGAGATTAAAGAAAAAGTTTCAGGTATGGTTGAATAAGGAAATAATTGATTAAACTGGTCCTGCCCCAAGATTTAAAAACAATCAAATTATTCTTCTGCCTATGCCTAAAGAATCTAAAGAGCAGTCTGAATTACGGCCTAGATGGGATCGTAAAAATTCTAATCCCGCCCAGCCTAAATTATTTAGGTTCTTATTCTTACTTATAATAATTGTAATTTTACTGTTGGTAGGATTGTACTTTACCAATTATTTTGGATTCAAAATTTGGGCTGATTCTTATGTTAGTGAAAATTGGGACAAAATTGGAACGGCGCTGACTGGAAATGCTATAACCGGTGAAGCCGTAATTGATGTTTCCTCCCCTTCCAGTGAAAATACCTCTATTTCTTTCTTTCAGGATAATCTTTTATATTTAATATTAGGGTTAGTGTTATTATTTCTTATCTGGGTAATTATTTACGCCCATCATAAAATAAGCCGATTTGCCGAACAGACAGACTTGGAATTGGAGTCCATAAGCAGATTAAAACCTACAGAATCTTCCCGAAAACTATCCTGGTTAAGAGGTAGAACTAAAGTTAAGACCGATATTAAATTAAAACTTCTAAAAACAACCTTGGCTATACCTAAAACTGTGCCGCCTCCAATCAAAAAAATAAAACAGAAGTGGAATTTATTCCAACCTAAGTCTAAAATTGAGCCTACTGCCAAAACAGAACCTAAGTGGAATTTATTTAAAACTAAACCAAAAACCAAATCAACTCCTCCAATCAAAAAAACAGAACCTAAGTGGAATTTATTTAGAACTAAACCAAAAACCAAATCAACTCCTCCAATCAAAAAAATAGAACATAAGTGGAATTTATTTAAAACTAAACCAAAAACCAAATCAACTCCTCCAATCAAAAAAATAGAACATAAGTGGAATTTATTTAGAACTAAACCAAAAACCGAATCAACTCCTCCAATCAAAAAAACAGAACCTAAGTGGAATTTGTTTAAGCCTAAGCCTAAAATCGAGCCCACCCCCATCTCTGAATTTAAGCCTTCTCCTAAGACCTTGAAATTATTCACTGAAAAAATGTTAGTCTCAGTTAAAGAAAAAACAGAACCTAAACCGGTAAAAAAAGCTAAGGCAATAGTTAAAAAGGCTAAGTCCAAAAACACCAAGACTAAAAAATCAAAAACTAAAAAACAGCTGCACCACCAAGTAATGCCCCCACACTTATCCCAAAACCTTCCTAAAAAAACATTTAAAGCTAGACCAATTATTAAGGCTGCCTCTAAAATCAAGTCTCAATCCGCCCCTAAAGAAACTAAGGATATGGAGTTAGATCGAATCGAACGCGAGATTTCTAAACTTAGACAAGAAATATCCCAGAATGATTAAAATAAATTATTTAAAAAACAATATGCCTAAAAATTTATTGCACTACTACCTTACAAGTGCAAGGAAACTTCTTACTTGCTCTAACTAAGGCTTCCCGGCCTATCTTTTGATTAGCTTTATTAATTCTTAATTCAATTAAGGTTTGTCCTTCCATTACTCTGGCTGCTGAACCAATAGCCTTACCATAAGACAACTTCATACCGGTACTTAACCGGTCTGCACCTGCTCCCGAAGCCAAGGCGTTTTCTCTCAGTACGTGGAACGGATAAACTTTCAACCTAAGGTGGTAGTCTTTACCTACGGTCTTTTCTAATAGCCGATTGGAGGTCATCCGGGCTGATTCCAGCGAATTTTGCCGGATATTCATGCTTTTGGTAGAATTTAATTTAATTACGGTATCATATTCCTTTTGTGGGGAACCCATATCAAACTTGATTATTTTTAAGTTGGGGAACCCGCCTCGAACAAAATTTTTATTAGTATATTTACTAATTCTAGTATAGGGCCGCTCCAAGTTCTGATAAGCTGAATTTTTCCTTAATTTCACCATATTTGGGCTTAAATGGGAGCCTATTTATAAAGATTTTGGGGGATTGGAACAACTGAGCCTGATTTCAAAAAAAATAACTTTGGTTATCTTAACTCCTTCTCCAAATAATTTATTTTCCCGTTTGACCCTCAAACTCCTTCAACAACTCTCCCTTATCCATCTTCATGGAATAAGTAATATTGTCCAGTTTCTTAGCTTCAATAAACGCTATGAAGCGGTCTTGTTTCTCTTTATCCCATTTGGGAAACAATTTAGCCGTCTTGCAAAAATAATCTACTTCACAATGCCCTTCCCGCAAATCCTTGCCTTTATGCCTGGTTGGATGCAGTGGGCACAGCAATCTGCCTTGTACTTCAATCAAGTTGCGGCATACTCCATTGCGTAAATCCATCGCTGGGCGTCTATCCCGAAAAATTAAGAAATCCGATTCAGTCTGTGGATTAGAGGTCTGAAATTCCTGAGTATTTTTATGCACTGCTTCTTCAATTTTATCTTTAGAAATAAAATCATGGCCGCAGCAGCCCATGCAGCCGCCGCTTAACTGGCACAACGGACTAAAAGCCATCTACATTTCCTCCAGCGCGGTAATACCCAGCAAGTTTAAACCATTGGCTAAAACTTGCCTCACTGAATCTACCAGTAATAATCTAGCTTTCATTAAATCTTTATCCTCTGAAATAACGGGTAATTTATGGTAAAATTCATTAAACGCTTGAGATAAGGAAATTAAATATTGAGCTAGATGGTGTGGTTTTTGGTTCACCGCTGACTTTTCAATGACCTCTTTAAATTGAGCTAATAATTTAATTAAGTTCAATTCCTCCGCGGAATTAAATTCGGGATAATTTATGTTAACTAAAATTTTCAATCCAGATTTGCGTAAAATACTGCAGGCTCGGGCATGAGTATATTGTACATAGGGGCCGGTTTCCCCTTCAAAAGACATTGATTCTTCCGGATTAAAAACGATATCTTTAACCGGATCAGTTTTGAGCATAAAGAATTTTATTGCGCTTAGAGCAATATTCTCCGCCCTAGATTTAATTTCCGACTCCAAAATATTAGAATGGCGTGATTCTATTTCCTTTCGGGCTAATTCGGCTACTTCATCCATTATGTCATCCGCATCTACCACGTTTCCTTCCCGGGATTTCATTCTTCCCGAAGGTAAATGAACTAATCCATAACTAAGATGGTGCATATTGGAAGCATACTTCTTGCCCATCAATTCTAAGATCTTAAATAACTGCTGAAAATGCAGGCGCTGTTCAGACGCAACAACATAAATCATCTGATCAAATTTAAAATCGCGGTAGCGTAAGGCTGATAAGTACAGGTCTTGAGTAATGTAAATAGAAGTATCGTCTCTCCGCAGCAAGACTTTATCCGGCAGATTATATTTTTCTAGTGGAGCAATAACTGCCCCGGTATCATCTTGTTTAAATTTTTTAGTTTTCAAACCTTCCTGGACCATCTCTTTAGCTAAATCATAATAAGCAGATTCAAAATAATCTTTGTCAAATTTTATTCCAAACCTCTGGTAAGTTTCCTCAAATCCATCTAACACCCACTTATTCATTTTTTTCCACAAAGCTAGGGTTCCTTTATCCCCCTGCTCCCACTTCACTAGCAGTTCTCTGGCTTCTTCTTTCAATTCCGGATTATCTTTAACTTGTTTGGCAAACAGAACATAATAATCACCCACAAAATGATCTCCTTTTTTATCCGGTTCTTTATTCTGGCCCCATTTTTGGTAAGCTAACATTGATTGGCAGATATGGATCCCCCGGTCGTTGACAATATTTACTGGGGATACTTTATGCCCTTGAAAAGATAAAATTCTAACTAGGGAATTACCTAGAGATATATTCCTTAAATGACCTAAATGCAATGGTTTATTGGTGTTAGGGCCGCAGTATTCAACTACAATTCTTTGAGCTTTAATTTTCTGCTTCCCATAAAATTTTTGTTCTTGGTAAATTTTTTTTAGAACAGCCGCTGCTAGTATTGATTGATTAAGAAAAAAATTCAAATAGGGGCCGGCAACTTCAATCTTCCCTATAAAATTTGGAAGAGTGGATTTAGTAAATTTTTCTTTGAGTTTTTCCGCTTCTTCTCTGGGGTTCTTTCCCAATTTAAAACATGGGAAAGCATAATCACCTAGCTTATGGTCCGGCGGAGTGGAGAGTAAATTACTGACTTCTTCCTCCTTTAATTGGGTAATAGTTCTTAAAAGAGAGATCAATTCCTGCTTAAAGTCCATTTTCTAACAGAAAGAATGATTATTTATATAGGTTACTGGGTTTTATATCTACTCAAATCTTAACCTTACTTCTTCTTCTATCCAGTGTCAAACTAGTGCCTTTCCCCTTGCAGAACGTCCGGGCTAGAAACATTATATCCTTCATTATCTTAGCCAGCTTAACTCCCGTTATTGGCGGAATTGCCTCAATGTGGATCAATGCTCCCGTAGTCTCTGGACCAACTGCCGTCCGCTTATCTTTCCAAAAATCCAGCTTGGCCCCCAAAATTCCTCGGTCATCCCGGTAATATAACACATTTTTCTTCAGCCTCCAAATCAAACTCATTTTTTCCCCGCCTTGGGAAATTTTAAAATTTAAATTTCCTTCCACTTCATCCAAATCATCTACCGCCAGTGGAATGAGATGTTTCAGCGATAAATAACGAACTAAGTTAGTTAACGTATTGGCGGCTAGAACATTTTTTCCCGCTAGAACTGCCCGCAATAATTTTTCCAGTGAAGTTTGATAATGTTTGGCTCCCGAACCAAACTCTTCCTTAACTACTTCCCATGGGGAAATAAGTTCATGAGTTTTAATTGTATCTTTGTTAAAGGTAAGATTAATTAATTCGGTTATTTCTTTTAATAGGTGTCTTGATTCTTCAACTTTGGCCTGATTGTTTATACCTTCCAGATGAATTAATCCCATCTTTAATTCCGAATGAAGTTTTTTGAAAACTTCTTTATCTATTTTTATATCCATCTTTTAGAGAACAATGATTAAAAGTTATTAAATTTTTCTAACTGTACCAATACTACTCTAAAATAATCCTTAAAAATCACTTCAAATTATAATGATACACTTTTATATCACCAGCCAGACTTACCGGAATACTATCGGCTAAGGCAATGTATCCTGGAACTGCAAAGGGTCTTCCAGGGACAATTATTCCCCTATGATAAGATTTGGGCGCATTATTTAGGCTTTGATTAGAGGTGCCAGTTACTCTGGTGCCAAAGGTATTTATAGTCAGATTTAAAGTATTAAACAACACATTTAAATCAAGCTTGGGACTCTCACTGCCTTGATAGACGTTAATACGTTTATGATAGCGATCTAAGGTTAATAAAGCGTTAACTACCGCTGGGTCTACATCATCCACGAATGGGCTTAACTGAGCTAGTATTCTATCTATGGTAGACTCTAGTACCGAATTTTTTACTGCTTTAACCATAATACTTTATTTTACTACCTTATTTTTAAAGTTTGGGGTTATTTTGAGGCAATTTTGTCGGAAGCCTAATTAATAAACTAAACCCAAAAATTTTATAAATAGACTTGGTAATAAAAAGTCTAATAGCCCCGTGGTGTAGCGGACTATCATAGTGCCCTTTGGTCCTTCGGGAAGGATAGGCATTGACCGCGGTTCGAATCCGCGCGGGGCTACTTTTTTAGTTTCTAACCTAACTATTAGTCCTATCCTAAATACATTCTACCTTCTTAAAAAGAACAACTAAAAAGAAGCCATCATCTTCACTAACAATACCCCAATAAAAATAACCCCTATCCCTAAAGAAGCCCAAAATATTGATTGCACAAAAGAATCATTTTTCATAACTTAACCTTGCCGGAATTAATTTATATTTTTATCCATGATCTAAAATACCTAAAACAACAGAGAAGTTTGCGGATAAATAATTTAATTATGCAAACTTCTCAACATAATATTTAGTTGCTAATTCTAAAACTTGCCAGGCCTAAAACAATATCTCTTACCTTTCCAAACTCTTCTCAATCTTTGATAAAGTCCAACAATTCAATAGATCCTTCTTCCGGGCCCATCCCCGGCGGGCTTGGATTACGCCCAAATCATGTGCTTCCAGATGGGAAACATCATGCGCATCAGTACTAATAGCAAATTTACAGCCTAGATCCAAGGCCTGTTTTACCAATTCGCCCGAAAGATCCAACCGTTTAGGCGAGCCATTTATTTCCATAAAAACATTATTATCCTTAGCTGTCTGAAAAACTCTTTCCCAATCCATTTCCATTGGCTCACGTTCATTCAATAAACGCCCGGTCGGATGTCCCAGGATATTTACCGGATAATTGGAGATTGCGGCACAAATACGGTTAGTCATTTCTTTCGCCGGCATTCGCATTGCCTGATGCACCGACGCAACAACGGCATCTAATTTTTTTAAATGTTTAGAAGACAACGGCAAACTACCATCTTTAAGAACATCAATTTCTACTCCTGAAAATATTTTGAGGCCCACTTTTTTGCGAACTTTATCTATTTCTTGCAGATATTTATCCAATCTTTTTTCATTTAAAGGATTAGTAATTCCCATGGCGCCATAATGGTCATTAAAAGAAATGAATTTAAACTTAAGCTCTTCCGCCTTCCTAGCCATCTCCAACAAGGTATTGTGGCCATCGCTCCACTGAGTATGATTATGGAACATGCCCTGAACATCTTTCAGTTCCACTAACACCGGAATTTTATTCTTCTGAGCAGCCGCAATTTCTCCCTGCGCCCGGCGGATTTCAGGAGGAATAAACTGCAAGCCTAATCGAGAATAGATCTCTTCTTCTGTTCTTCCAGCAATCCACTTTTTGCTTTTAACAGTAAATAGGCCATACTCGCTGAGAGTATAACCCTTGCTCAGCGCTAATTTGCGCACTTCTATATTATGCTCCTTATTGCCAATAAAATATAGCATCGCCGAGCCAAATTCTTTTTCCTGCACTACCCGCAAATCTACCTGCAGGTTATTTAGCAGACGAACTGAAGTTTTAGTAATTCCTTTGGCCAATACTGTTTTGATGCTTTTCATGGCTGTAAAATGAAGCATCACTTTTTCTGGATGCGGGGAAACAACTAAAAAATCCAGATCGCCTATCGTTTCCTTTCCCCGGCGGAACGATCCGGCAGCCTCTACTTTTTGTACTTCTTTCAGCTGGCTAAGATATTCCTTAATCTGCTTAACTATTGGTACGGCTTGAATGTATAGAAAACGCTGGGGGCGGGATTTAATAACCTCAATCCCCTGCGATAATAGTTGAACTGTCTTATCGCCAAAACCCTCTAATTTAGCAGCTTTTCCTTGCTTGATAACCTGTTCTAAATCTTTTACGGTCTTAACTCCTAATTTTTGGTAGAGTAGTTTTATTTTTTTGGGACCAAGAGTGGGAATGGCTCTTAAAGCTTCAATATCCACTTTAACCTTTTTTTTTAATTCTTCATAGAATTTAATTTTTCCTTTCTGTAAGAACTCTTCAATTTTGGCCGCGATATGCTCGCCCACCCCGGGAATATCTTTCAATTCATCCCGTTGGTAAACTTCTTCTATATCTTCAGAAAGTGCTTCCAGGGCTTGTGCGGCTTTGCGGTAAGCCTGTGGTTTCCAGGGCACTTCCTGCAATTCCAGAATATCCGCAATTGTATTGAATATTTTAGCCAGTTCAAAATTTTTCATGCTTCCTCTTTTTATAATTGTTAAGCTAAAAAAGTATTTATACTTTGCTGATTTATCACCAAGCTTAAATCTAATCAATGGCTGCCAAATAACAGCAATATTTATAAAAAGCCCCGCCTCGGGTCTATATCATGGCAGAAAAATCTAGTAGGTTAAAACTAGCAGATTATACTCCGCCTAATTTTCAAATACCTAAAATAGATCTGGAATTTGTAATTCATTCTACCAGCCGCACCCTGGTTAAGTCTAAGATGGAGGTTACAGCTTCCGGTAGCCAAACTACCATTCAACCTTTAGAACTCAAGGGGGAGAAACAAAAACTTAAATCAGTAAAAATTGATGGCCGGCAATTGGCCCAGGAAGATTATACCCTAACGGACAAAACTTTAATTATACCCCATGTTCCACCAAAATTTACCTTGGAAATTGAAACTGAAATTAATCCCGCAGGCAACACTGAATTATCAGGATTTTATCAATCGGGAGACCATTTAGTAACTCAATGTGAAGCCGAAGGATTTAGAAGAATAACTTATCATCCGGATCGCCCCGATGTAATGAGTAGGTACACTACCCGAATTGAAGCTGACAAAACTCAGTTCCCAATCATATTGTCTAATGGCAATCTGGTTGAAAAGGGAGACTTGCCTAATGGGCAACATTTCGCCCTGTGGGAAGACCCGTTCCTGAAACCATCCTATTTATTTGCCCTAGTGGCCAGTGATCTGGGAGAAGTGAGAGATAGTTTTGATACTAAAAGTGGGAAAAAAGTTGACCTTATATTCTACGTTGACAAAGGAGACAAAAGCAAGGCTCTGCATGCAGTAGCATCGCTAAAAAAAGCTATGAAGTGGGATGAAGATACATTTAGCCGGGAATATGACTTAGACCAATATATGGTCGTAGCAGTTAATTCTTTTAACTTTGGAGCAATGGAAAATAAGGGTTTAAACATTTTCAATTCAAAATATGTCCTAGCTGACCCCGAAACCGCTACTGACCTAAATTTTGAAAATATCCTAGGAGTCATTGGCCATGAATATTTCCACAACTGGACTGGAAACCGAGTTACTTTACGGGACTGGTTCCAGCTGACATTAAAAGAAGGACTGACTGTTTATAGGGATCAATTGTTTACTGAAGAGCATACCTCTAAAATACTTAAGCGGTTAACTGATGTATTTGATTTAAGAACCCAGCAATTTCCTGAAGATAGCGGACCTACTGCCCATCCAATTAAGCCGGCTGAAGTGGGAGATATTGAAAATTTTTACACGGCTACAGTTTATAATAAAGGGGCAGCTGTAATCAGAATGATTTCCACTTTAATCGGAAAAGATAATTTCAGGAAAGGAATGGATAACTATTTCCAACGATTCGATGGAATGGCGGTGACTACCGAAGATTTTATTGATGCCCTAGAACAGGGATCTGGAAAAGATTTAACCCAATTTAAACGCTGGTACAGCCAAGTTGGCACACCTATTTGCGACGTAAAAACAAAATTTGACCCGCAGACAGCTGCTTACTCTATAACTATAACCCAAAGTAATCCCCAAAAAAATGGAACTGAACAAGGACCATTGCATATACCCATTCAAGTTGGCTTAGTTGGACCAGATGGTAAAGATATCTATTCCCAGTTATTAGAATTAACTGAACTGGAGCAAACTTTTGTCTTCACCAACATCTCTAGCCCGCCCGTACCATCCTTGCTGCGTAATTTTACTGCACCCATCAAGTTAAATTATGAGTATACAGAAGATGAATTAGCCTTCCTTCTTGCCCACGATAGTGATAAATTTAATCGCTACGAAGCTGGCCATAGACTAGCCATTATGCAATTAAACAGCCTGATTGCTGATTTGCAATCTAGATCCAAGATTGAAGTAAGAAATATAGTTGTCAACGCTTTTGGCAGCCTTCTAGAAGGCGAGATTGAAGATTATGGATTCATAGCCGAAGCCTTGAACCTTCCTTCAGTTACCGATCTGGTTGAAGAAATGGAAGTATGTGATTACGACTCCGCTTCTGAAGCTAGACGTATTCTAAAAAGAAATATCGCCTTAACTCACGAAGTTAAGATAAAAAAATGGTATACCCTCCTTAATGATGGAAAATTATATACCAATGATCCTGAATCAGTTGGAAAACGCAGTTTAAAAAATACCCTCTTGTCTTATTTGATAAGTACTGGCCGGAGAGAATACACCGAACTAGCTTTTTCTCAATTCAACCAGGCTAATAATATGACCGATAGTCAAGCTTCATTAAATGTACTGATGCATGAGCAAAGTCAGTATGGAGATGAAGCCTTGCAAAATTTTTATGACCGCTGGAAAAATAATGTCCTAGTCATGGATAAATGGCTTTCCCTGCAAGCCTATTCTAATCGGACTGACATTATCACTGAGTTAACCAAATTAGAGCAGGATCCAGTTTATGATGCTAAAAACCCTAATAAAATTAAATCGCTGATTGGAACATTCATGGTAAACCATGAGCGATTTCATGATTCCAGCGGTAAAGGATATGAATTTGTAACTGATAGAATTATAGCTATCGACCAATTTAATCCTTTAGTGGCTGCCACCCTGGCCAAGGGATTTGAGAAATATTCTCGGTTGGATGAGAACAGAAAACAGTTATTAGGAGCCCAATTACAGCGTATCCTGGATGCTAAACCTTCAGAAAAACTCTCTGAAATCATTTCTAAAACCTTAGAATCGGCTTAAATCCAAGATAACTTTTAAAAATACGCTCATTCTACTTAAGCTATGTCTCTAAACTGGGATCAACTCCAAACTAAATGGCAGAAAAAATGGGAGCAGGCTAAACTAGGCCAGGCTTCAATTCAAAATAAAGACAAATTTTTTATGATTTTTGCTTATCCGGGAATCTCCGGGTTCCTGCACGTAGGCCATATGCGGGGCTTTTCTTATACTGATGCCATCTGCCGTTATGAACGATTGAGAGGCAAAGAAGTTCTATTTCCAGTTGGAACTCATGCTTCTGGTAACCAAGCTATAGCTTTTGCTAACAAAGTTAAAACTGGTGATCCTGATTGGATTGATTATCTTCTCCGCAACGGCTGTCCGGAAAAAAAAATTAAAGAATTGACTGAACCAGGTAAAATTGTTGAATATTTTAATGAAGTTTACATTAATGATTATTGGAAAAAATTTGGTTTCTTGTGTGATTGGGACCGATTCATTTGCACTACTTACCCGGATTACGAAAAATTTATCCAGTGGCAGTTTAAAAAATTGCTGCAGAACAATTTGCTAGTGCAAAAACCTTATTTTGCTCCTTATTCCGAAAAAAGCGGCCCAGTGGCGGTAGACCCATCTGAAACTGACCTTTCCCAAGGCGGGAACGCTGAGAAATTAGAATACACTCTCTTAAAATTCAAAATTAAGGATGATTACTTAATTGCTGCTACTTTAAGGCCGGAAACTATCTTTGGCCAAACTAACTTATGGGTTAATCCTAATGCCAAATACTTAAGAGTGGAAGTGGAAGGAGAAAATTGGATCATCTCTGAATCGGCCGCTGAGAAATTAAAATATCAAAAAGACGACATCATACTCAAGGAAGACATTAATATCCAAGCATTTATTGGACAGAGAGCTTTAGCACCGGGTATTGGCCGGGAGATAATAATCCTTCCCGCATCCTTCTGTGATCCCAAAATTGGAACTGGGATAGTGACTAGCGTCCCCAGTGATGCTCCGTATGATTATGCTGCTTTGATAGATTTACAAAACGATCTGCCAAAAATCCAAAAATATAAGCTAGATCCGCATCAAATTAAAGGGATACGGCCTATCGCCATCATTAAATCTAAGGAATATGGTGATTTTCCCGCGCTGGAAATTTGTAAAAGGTTGGGGATAACCGGACTTGATCCGACTAGTATCCAAAAATTAGATGAAGCCACTACAAAAATTTACAAGGCTGGCTTCCACACTGGTATTATGGGTGTTAATTGCCAAGATTATGCTGGGATGAAAGTTGCCGAGGCTAAAGATTTAATCAAGACTCGGTTAATTGAATCCGGCCAGGCGGACTTGTTCTACGATTTAAGTGAAGAAGTTGTTTGCCGCTTGGGCAGCAAAGTATTTATCAAACGAATCGATGACCAATGGTTTATCCGCTACTCAGATCATAATCTTACAGAAAAAAGTAAGCTGCAGGCTCAAAGAATGAATATTTTTCCTAAAGAATACCAGGATAATATCCCTAAAGTTCTAGATTGGTTCGGTGATCGAGCCTGTGCTAGACTTGGTAATTGGCTGGGAAGCAAATTCCCTTTTGATGAGCAATGGACAATTGAACCTATCAGTGATTCAACCTTGTACCCCGCTTACTATCTAGTTTCCAAATTTGTTAATGATAAATCTATTAAAATTTCCGAATTAACGGAAGAATTTTTTGATTATGTATTTTTAAACTTAGGAGAAGGAAAAGAATCCTGGAAAAAAGTTCAGAAAGAAGTTGAATATTTTTACCCGTTGGATTTAAATCTGGGCGGAAAGGAGCATAAGACCGTTCATTTCCCGGTTTTCTTAATGAACCACGTGGGGATATTGCCGGAAGATAAATGGCCTAAAGGAATTTTTGTTAACTGGTGGGTTACCGGGAAAGGAAGTAAAATATCTAAGAGTAAAGGCGGAGCTGAACCTATTCCCGAAGCCATCCAAAAATATGGAGTAGATGCCATGCGATTATATTATGCCCACATTGGTTCTCCCCATATTGACGTAACTTGGAGTGAAGAGGTAGTTCTTAATTACAAGAATACCTTGGAAAGAATTTATTCCCTGGTTGAAAGTTTAAAAAAATTAGATGGGGGAAAAGATCACCACCTTGACAACTGGATTACATCAACTTTAAATCTGCGGCTGCAAAAAATTGAGAGAGGAATGCAGAATTATGATTTAAGAGAGTTGGCCTCGGGGGTCTATTTTTTAATCTATGATGATTTAAAATGGTACCTTAGGCGGGGAGGAAGAAACCAAACCGTTCTAAAAATAGTAATCGAAACTTGGTGTAAGTTAATGAACCCTCTTACTCCTCATTTAAGCGAAGAGTTATTCTCTGTATTTAACAATAAAACTTTAGTTTCGATTTCTAATTGGCCAAAATTAGAATTGGATAAATTTGATGCTGCTGCCCAAGCGGGGGAAGAATTGATAAAAACTACTTTGGAAGGAATGCGCACTGTAATCAAGCTGGCTAAACTATACCCGCCTAAAAAATTTACTATTTTTATAGCAGAAAAATGGACTTACGAATTAATTTCCTTAGTTTCCAAAGAAATTAAAGTTACTCGAAATGTAGGCGAAATCCTGCATCGAATTTTAGCGGAAGAGAAAATGAAAATAAAAGGCAGGGAAGTTAGTAAAATCGTCCTAAGTTTAGTTAAGGATGTTTCCAAGCTTCCGGAAACTGTTACCTCTCAGGAGGAAGAATTTGCTGTTTTAAGTAATGCTCAAAAATATTTGGAGCAGGAATTCAGCTGCCAGGTTAAAATTATTATCTCGGAAGAAAGTGACAATCCAAAATCCAAATCTTCCCTGCCCGGTAAAGTTGGAATTTTGGTAGAGTAGTTTTCAAGTAGAGTCATTGACTACTGTATTACTACTTAGATGCCCAAGTAGAGTCATTGGCCAAACTAATTAGTCTTAAAAAATAAATCAATTCTTGGCCGAGGCTATCCCACCGCTCCATGTGGTCGCCACGCCGCCAGCTGGTGGGGTATAAAATCATAAATCAACTTATCTCTGCTGCCTTCTCTTTCCCAGCCATCTTTTCAACTACTGCCAATAATGGTTCCATAAATCTTTGTTCTTTCCGGATATTCATTGCTTGCCGTACTGCTTCCGCCGCTGGATCTCCATACTTTGATCTTACCGGATCAACAATCATTCGGTTGATCTTGGAACAGTCTAATGTAAGCAAATTATAAAAATAGTTTCCATAGGCTAAAGAAACATTACTTGAATTTTTTTCCATCCATTTGCTAAATGGATTTTCTCCTATCAAGGCTATAATCACATTTATGGCCCAGCTAAAACCATCAGTGCGATAGTCTATCTCCATCTGACTGATAGTCTCTGGAGCTATAAAACCAGGCGTCCCGTAAGCTATATCTTCCGCCTTATGCCCGGACGGATGAGCTATTCCAAAATCTATTAAAGTAGCTTCCTCCGAATAATTAACTATAATATTAGATGGATTAATGTCCAAATGAACTATCCCTCGTTCTTTTAATGGCCCATAAATTAATTGCCCAACTTGAAGCAAGGCAGAAATAGATTTTTTAAAATATAGCGGCTCTTTAATTATCTGATCTAAATTTTCGCCGGGAACAAATTTCATTTCAGTTATTGCCAGCAAGTTTTCAATATAGTCCACAAATATATTATTTATGGGTTTTACTACTCCTTTAACATTACTAAGTGTCTCTAAAAAAAAATATTCCCTTTTAAATGTATTCAGGTTTTTAATCCATAATGGGGAGTTATCCCACTGATGAATATATTCTTCCAACTCCAAATCAGCTATTACCCTATGATCATCTGCAGAACTAAATAATGGATCTTTATATTTTCCAATCACTCTTATTTTAGATACAACTGAAGAATTTACCTTAAAAACTACACCCTGCCCGCCTGCTCCTAGAATGTTTTGATCTATATTTGGACCATAAAGCTGATTAGCTAAACTAGAAACTAAATTTATATTCTCATCTTTAGACCTTCTAGCATGTCTGGGAGTTTGGTCCATCTATTTTATCGGGGAGATTATTTCTATATAAACTCTTCTGAATTTTTCTCATACTCCCCTCATGGTCTGTCCAGAATGCCTGTTTTTTGTATACTACCTGCAATAGGCGCATTTTTTGAGCAGGGCACGGCACTGGGATTTTTTCCTTAAAATGGAAAAAATGTGCAAGAAAACGAACAAGGATTCGTTTTCTGCACAAGAATGAATTAATTTTCATTCTTTGTGCCTCCTTTGGCGCACGAAATGAAACCTTCCGTTCATTTCGGCGCAAAAAACAAATATCCTTTTGTTTTTTTGCGCTGTTCAAAAAATCCTCGCGCCGGCATGTAGTATACAAATTGATTCCATTCTGGACAGACCATCCCCTCAGCAACCTTTATTAACCCTAACTTCCTAAAAACCCCAATGGACAAAAAGAAGATGGTCATTACTATTGCCATAGCTATCATTTTTGCCTTATTTGTAGGCTATGGGATCGAAGTTTTTAATTTTACTCCCGAAGTTAATGATTACTGTGCAGACAATTTGTACACCCTCCAGGATAACGAAACTTGCTTAGATTCAGGGGGCGAATGGACTACCGAGAAATATCGCCCCGCACCAGAAATAGGTTTGGAGAACGGACCTTACGGATACTGTAATCCCCCTAAAGAATGTTATGATGACTTCAATTCTGCCCGAAATAAAAGCGACAAAATCGTATTCATATCCGCCATCATAATTGGATTATTAGCAGTGGTATTAGGAATAGTTCTCCGTCGGGATGCTATCAGCACCGGAATATTAACCGGAGGATTGTTGGTCATACTTTATGGAACAATACGCTACTGGAGTCAGGCCAATACAATTCTTAAATTTACCTTGTTAGGAGTAGTATTAGCCGCCTTAATTTGGCTGGCTTATAAAAAAATAGATAAGAAGATGTAAATAAGAGATAATAATGTCAATCAAATCTCCGGTAAAATTGAACTACAATTAAATGTGAAAACCACTCATTTACGCAGCAAAGAAGTAAGTCTAGAATTAAAGCCCTATGGAATAGATTTAAGCAAAAAAGATACGGTTATGAAAGTCCATTTTACACCTGCCATTCTCCTAATAAATCGTGAACCTTCTTTCTTTGATTATAATGGACACTGGGTTCCTACGTTAAAATACCTGCAAAAAAACAATGTTCTTAAGACCATTACCATAGATGTTGGAGCAATCAAGTTTGTAATAAATGGAGCCGACGTTATGCGTCCTGGGATAAAATCTATTAATAATTCTATCTGCGAAAATGAACCTATAGCCATAATTGATGATAAAAATAAGAAGGTAATTGCTGTAGGATTAGCTTTATTCAAGGCGCCAGATATGGACGCTCTAAAAAACGGCCGAGCCGTAAAAAATATTCATTATGTTGGTGATGAGATCTGGAAAAATGATTATAAATAAAACTTCCGGCGAACAAATTTCTAACCAGGAAATTACTGCCAGGAACTTATTTTCTCAGAGCCTGGGATTAATGTTTCACCCCCGGCGTAATTTAATAATGAAATTTAAATCTGATAAACCTATTTATCTCCACAATTGGTTTGTGTTTTACCCGCTGGAAGTAATAATTTTAAATGAAGACCAGATCATCCTGGAAATTAACCCTAATTTTAAACCGTTCCAGATATGGAATTCACGATTTAAAGGGAGATATGTTCTGGAATTGGGAGAAGAATATTCTAAAGGAAAAGTTAAGATTGGAGATAAGATAAAAATTGGTTAAATGAGTAATAAGACAAAGCAAAATAAATGCTGGAATGATATAAAGCCGATAATGTAAATTTATTATCAAATTTTCTCTCAAAAGCTGAATCAATAATTGTAGGTTTGTTTTTTTGAATGTCTAAATATATTTGAATCGGACCCCATATGGGCAGCCATTGTTTTTTATTTGGTTTTAACTTTTCCTCAAGCGTTTCCATAATTACTTTTTAAAAAAAATAAGAATATAAAGGTTGTTTACAGACAAATAGTTAAATAAACTAAAAACAATAAAAAATTAAGCTCCCAAAACTCCTTCACTTAATCCTTTTCGGGAGATAATATTTCTTCTGACTTTATCCTGCAGTTCACCTGGCAAGCGTTCAAAGTTCTGATCTACTAAGGAAGAGTTGCCCCGTCCTTCGGTCGATGAACGTAAATCACTGCTCCAGCCTAGCAATTCAGCCACCGGAAGTTTAGCTATTACTATTACCTGGTCTTCTTCCTGAGTCATATCTAATAATTGTCCTCTCTTGGAAGAAACTAACTTGGAAATCTGCCCGGTATAATCGGTAGGTGCTTCTATTCGCATTACTTGCAGCGGTTCATACAATACCGGACCAGCCTGCATTATGGCTCCCCTTATACCATCCCTAACTGCGGGGTACATTTGGGCCGGACCACGGTGAATTGCATCTTCGTGCAAAGTACAATCCATTAAGCTTACTCTCATGTTGACACACGGCTCTCTGGCCAGCGGGCCAGCTTTCATTACATCTTCAAACATGTCTAGAACTAATTCCATGATTTCATTGATGTAAACAATTCCTCTAGTTTGGTCCATAAATAGGTTGCCGTTAAATATGGCCTTAACCATCGAAGATTTTTTGGCATCCCAGTCGCATTCTTCCCGCATGAATGAAGTAATCATTTCATCTTTCTTTTTAAACCTTCCAGCTGGCAGCCGCCCTTCTTTTATCCCGTTAGCAATCTCTGGTTCTAAAGGTTCAACCGAGAATAACAATTTGTTGTGCTTGTTGGGTGACTTTCCTTCCATCTCTGGACTTTTCTTGGTTATTGTTTCCCGGTAAACTACTATTGGCGGTGAAGTTTTAACGTCCACTCCTTTCTCAGTAGCAATCCGATTTTCAATAATTTCTAAGTGTAATTCCCCCATGCCATGCAGTAAATTCTGCCCGGTTTCTTCATTAATTTCAATTTTAACCGATGGATCCTCCCGGCTTACTTTACGCAGAACTTCAATTAGTTTAGGCAAGTCGGAAGATTTTTTAGGCTCAATAGCTTTAGTAATAACTGGTTCAAAAATATGTTTTAATTCTTCAAATGCTTGTTCTGGTTCTAAAGTTACTGTTTCCCCAGCAAAACCTAGTACTCCTGAAATAGCTAAAACGTTTCCGGCGGGTAAGGATTCAATTATTTCTGGTCTTACCCCATTATAAATATAAACGTTCTGGATTCGCTGTTTTTGTTTGGCATTATTTAGGTAAACTTCCATTCCGCTTTTAATAGTTCCACTAAATAATCGTCCTGCCGAGATATCTTTTCCCGAACGAGGATCAATAACTATCCTGGTGATTACAAAAGCTAACTTTCCATTAGGATTACAAGTTAGTAAATCTTTTCCGAATTCTGATTCCTTTTCTCCATGCCAGATCTTGGGAATACGATAAATCTGAGAATCCATCGGATCAGGATGATGTTTAATAACCATGTCTAATATAACTTCATGGAGTGGAGCATTGTTCCAGACCCAGTCTTTCCGTTCCAAATCTTCTAATTCATAAATATGCAGGATATCTGCAAACTTTACATTTTTCTTATTCATGTACGGAAATGACAGCGCCCAGTTTTCTCTAGCACTTCCAAAAGCTACACTTCCTTCCTGAACATTAACCTTCCACTTAGTCTTATACTCTGGTTCAGCAATCCGTTCAATCAGATTATTGAATTGAACTACTAAATTCATAACCCGTTCTGCAATTTTTTCCGGTGAAAGTTTTAATTCCTTAACTAGCCGATCAACTTTATTGATAAATAATACGGGCTTAACTCGTTCTCGCAGCGCCTGCCTTACTACGGTCTCAGTTTGAGGCATTATACCTTCTACTGCACAAATTAATACTACTGTTCCATCCACTGCCCGCATAGCCCGGGTAACATTTCCCCCAAAATCTACGTGGCCGGGAGTATCAATAAGATTGATTAAATATTCATTCCCCCCATAATCATGGACCATGGATACGTTAGCTGCATCCACAGTCATTAAACGTTCTTGCTCATCCGCATGCTGCCAGGTAGCCATTCCCCCATCCAATTGTCCAGCAAATTTAGAAGACATCATACCGGCTGCTGCCAATAAGTTGTCAGTAAAAGCAGTTTTCCCATGGTGAATGTGAGCACTAGTACAAATATTTCTAATAAATTTAGGGTTTTTAGTTATTCTAGCCACCCGTTCAATCATCCTTTCTCCCGCCATGGTTAATTTTCCTCCATAAATGTGATTAATGTGATTAACTTAGTATTTTCTGGGTATTACTTTAGTATTTTTTGTATTTTAAGCTTTGCTTATCATTTTCAAAACACGTGTTCTTCCTGGGCTGTTTTATAAAAATATAATTCCTCCGGCTTGAACCACAACCCAATCTCAATTTTAGCCTCCTGAACATTCCCTGAAGCATGAATTAGATTTTCAATGGCTTTGTCTTTGCTGTCAGCATAAGCAAAACTAACATGAGCGAAATCACCGCGAATAGTTCCTGGAAGAGCGGTCTTAGGTTCAGTGCCTCCCACCATTTTGCGCACATTTTCCACTGCATTAACCCCTTCCAAACACAGAGCCATTACTGGTCCTTGAGTCATAAACTTTAGTAGAACATTAAGCACTTTTTCTCCTCTTCTTTCTGCAATATCAAAATAATGCCTGCGCCCAAAGCCTTCATCAATTTTAACCATTTTAGCGCTAATTATTTTAAACCCGGCATCTTCAAACCGGGAGATAATTCGGCCCATAATGCTTCTCTTTACCGCATCGGGTTTTAATAAAACTAAAGTTTGCTCTATCATTTAGCCTTAACCCCGGGCTTAGACTTGGCGGGCTTATTTTCAGGTTTATCTTCAGATTCATCTTCATCTTCTAAATCAGGTGAATTCTCGACAGTAGTTTCAACCGCCTCGGCAGAAACTTTATTCCCGCGTTGATTTTGAAAAAATTTAGTCCAGCGGGTAGCGACCGGTTTTCTTCCTAGTTTAAGATAATTCTTCAGGCACTTGGAATTTTTGAACCAAAGAATCTTTCCATCTTTCTTTACGTACATTGTTCCAGTTCCTGGGGGAATCTTTTCCCCGGAAAAGTTGCATGTTGGCATGATAATGACCTCCTATTATTATATAGGTTTTGATAGGGTTGTTTTGATATGATTTTATTGTTTTTATACCAATTTAAATTAAATTAATTAAATTTTGGAGGAACCTTGTTTATTTCCTGGCGGCTCCACCCCGTTTTCCGCTGCTCTGCCTTCGGGCTTCGATTTCAGTTTCAAGCAGCATCAAATAATCTCCCACTTGGATTGGACCTTTGACATTTCGCCTAATGGCTTTATTTTTATCCCGTCCTTCCATAATTTGGCACATTACTTGAATTAATTCCCCTCTGGTTCCTTCCCGACCCACAATTTCCTTAACTTCAGCCGGTATTCCCTGGGTAAACCTAATTTCTCCTTCGGATTTTTTTTCTTCTTCCATCGCTGCTTCTTTAACTACTTTAGTTTTAGCCACAGTAAATCACCTAACTCTGAAGTTCAGATTTTAAAGATTCAATTAGAGCTTTAGCATCGCCTTCTTTAACTACGGCTACGGCCGCAGTTGAAACCGGCAAACCGGCGGCTGCTCCTAAATCTTCTTTTTTAGAAATTTCCACACAGGGAACGCCTTTCTCTTTGGATAATAATGGCAGATGCATAACTATTTCTTTAGGAGTAACATCGGCAGCATAGACTACCAATTTAGCTATGCCTTTCTCGATAGCTTTAGTTGCTTCATTAGCCCCTTTACGGATTTTTCCACTAGTCCTAGCAATTTCAATTGCTTCCAATATTTTTGCTTCATCAGCCATGTTTACGACCTCGACTATTTTTGATTGTTTAGTTTATTTTTAGATACCAACTTTCAACTTAAAAACCATAGAAGTAACCTTAGGCTACCTCGTTGATTAAACCAACTCATTGGTAATGGATGTTAACTACAAGGTCTATTTATAAATATTTCTGAATGAAATGTTCAATGTACTATCCCGTTATTAGTTCGCTTATAATGCCTCACTTTGGTGAGGCTCTATGTATGAACTAACTTTTAAGAAAAGAGTTTGGATAGTTAAACAATATTTGAATGGCGTTT
>Ga0209542_10004924_pt1 | contig 27095 bp, 23 predicted proteins | sample RifCSPhighO2_01_FD_184028 | JGI IMG/M metagenome (GOLD analysis project Ga0209542, IMG submission 184028) | Soil microbial communities from Rifle, Colorado - Rifle CSP2_plank highO2_0.1 (SPAdes) (version 2) | ecosystem: Environmental > Terrestrial > Deep subsurface > Rock core/Sediment ...
TACGTACGCTTCGGGTGCGTATAGACTGGGTTCAATTCCCAGCACCCCGACTAAGTGGTAGGTTGCGGGTTTTCAGGAGCGTTTCAAATGGCTCTTTGTTAGGACTTTTCAACTCAAATAATGCAGTAACAAAAGTATCGAGTATCTCCAACTGTTCACTACCCAAACCCTTCAAATAATCGAACTCATCTTCATTCCCTTTGTTAACATGGCTGGTGTTTGATATATAGAATGAGCCATCACAAAGCTATCTCGCACTAATTTAGATAAATTCGGGTCTAGTATTTGTCCTTCCGCCTCTCTATATTCGGCAAGAACCACTCGCTTCATGTTTGTTTTTAATAATTATAGATCTAATGTAATTTTACACTCACAACACGTTTCATACAAGGCGGAACGGATAAGTCTCGTAATAGTCCTCATAGTACCTATTCCAATGGAGTGCTCCGCTTTCTCCTAAAAAATCCTAAAGTCCACAACAAGCCGTAGCGTTGCAGTGGAGCAAGAGGTAAAATCTCTTTTTTTTGGGGGGGACTAAACCTTGAAATCTATTTTATACAAAATATTTTTTTGAAAAAAATAAAAATCGGAATTATCGCGGTCCCAAAAAACCGGCAAATCAATGTTAAGATAAAATTTAATACTGTTGCGTTTACCGCCCCGATTGTCTAATTCGGCAATGGTTAATTCATCGTTGGCAAACCAGATTAAATGTTCGGAATCATTAAACCAATCAAAAAAATCAATCGGCGGTTTGTAAACAGCAATCAGTTCTTTTTCCCAGGCACTTTTAACCGGATCTTTTTTTATATCGCTTAAATAATCAATCCATATTTGATCATTTAAAACATAAAGTTTTTTGTTTTTATCCGGCGAAATAATTTCTTCAGATGAAGTGGCTTTTTTAAATTTTTCGCTTGATAATAATTTGCCGTCAATCAGGTTAAAAACATTAATTATTTTGGTTTTGTTATTTTTAACTTCTATCGTGCTGTTATTTATGGCAAACTCAGAAATCACCTGGCCGGGCAGTTCGACAATCTTAATTTTTTTAAGTTCTAACGAAAATAAAATTATGTTATTTAATTCTGTAACTATTCCGTTCTTAACTTCAACCGTTTTATTCCAAGGATAATAATTTTCTTTGTAAACAAAAACATTATAGTTTTTGGGCGTGAGGCCGCTTATCAAAACGCTATGGCTTAAAATTCCGCTGGTCGATTCAACATACTTATCATTAATATATATTTTGGCGCCGTCAGTAGAGGTTTTAATAAAAATTCCGCCTGTTTTCACAATTTTCAGGGAATTAAAATCAAAACTATAACCATCAGCAAAAAGAATCGCAATGATACTGCTGACAACAAAAAAAATAGTAAATATTAAAAAAATAAAATGCCTCAATCTCCTGGTCATGATTATATTTTGAATGATTGTTCTGTTAAAATAGCATTATTTTAGAATATTTACTATATATTCGCCTTAACATATTAATATATTAAATATATTGACATACGAACGCAATTCCCGCCTATAGGTGGGAATTGCGTTGAAATTAAATTGGGATTAAAAAAGCGGCAAATTAAAAATTTTTCTTAGTTCTCCTTCTCTCTTGTCCAAAGAATTAAGGACACAATAATTGATATAACGATTAATCAATAAAAATTCACAAATAAAATCTATTTCATCTCGACAATCGTATGGATAAATAAAGACGCTTTCTTGCAAAGGGTAGAAACCCAAATCTTTTAATTTTTGGGAAAGGGCGCGGCGTTCTTTCTTTTTCTTTTCAGGAATGTCAAAAATTACCAAACGCCATTTCTTGTCCCATCTCTTTAATTTGGGCAATTCCAAATCATCATAATCAAAATTCCTTATCAATTTTCTGCCATTATCGGTAATTTCTATATAGAGATTATCGCCCTTTTGAATTAGTTCAATTAATCTTTTCCGATTAAGGCGCCTGACAGCTTCTGTAATACGCTGGCGTTTGATTCTTCCCCAATTCTTATGCCATTTAATAAGCGGTTTTAATATTTGGGGAGCGTTGGGCAAAAATAACGACGCTAAAATAATTGGGCCGGTAGCGGCTATAAGTAAAATATCTCTAGTTAAGGAGTTTCTATAAAGCATATGTTTTACCTGTTTTATCCATTCTAATTTTATTTTATTCATTCTAACGCAATTCCCGCCTATAGGCAACAATTGCGTTCGTTTTTGATGCAAATATATTCTAAGTGTCAATAGTTTGTTAAGCGAGTTCAAGGTACATTCAACCTTGAAGTGCAACACTAAAGATTTCTAACGGGATTTGCCAAACAAAAAAATTTATCGTAAAATAATCATATTATGGCTGAACAATTTATTATAAATGGCGGGAAAAAATTGGAAGGAAAAATTATTGTTGGCAATGCTAAAAACGCGGCCTTAAAAATTTTAGCGGCTTCAATCCTCGCTTCAAAACCCATAAAAGCCGCCAATTTACCGCAGATTGAGGATGTCAATCGGATGAAAGAACTTCTTATTGATTTGGGGACTAAATTTTGTTCCGACACATTTTATTGTTCGCGCCTTAAAAAAACCGATTTAAATTACAAAATTGCCAATCGTTTCAGGTCCTCCATTGTTTTGACCGGACCTTTGCTGGCGCGCTTTGGCAAAGTTTCTTTTCCTCATCCCGGCGGCTGCACTTTGGGCAAGCGGCCGATTAATTTGTTTATTGAGGGTTTTAAAGCGCTTGGCGCTTCCATTAAAAAGAGCGGCCCGATTTTTACCGCAATTTCAAAAAATAAAAAACTTATCGGCAACAAATTTATTTTTCCGATAATAAGCGTCACGGGTACCGAAACCCTGATGATGGCGGCCACTTTGGCTGAAGGAAAAACTGTTTTAAAAAACGCGGCTTGCGAACCCGAAGTGGAAAATCTCGCCAAGTTTTTAAATTCGCTCGGCGCCAAAATTTCCGGCGCCGGTACGCCAATGATTATAATTGAGGGCGTAAAATCCCTTAAAGGAGGGGAATGGCCTGGCATGCCCGATAGAATTGAAGCCGGCACTTTTATAATTTTGGGAGTGGCGACCAACAGCCGCATCAAAGTAGAAAATTGCGAACCAAATCATTTAGATGTTTTATTGGTAATGCTTCAAAAAGCCGGCGCCAATCTTGAAATCGGAAAAAATTATGTTATAGTAAAGCCCGCCGAGAGGCTGAAATCCGTTGATATAATAACGCGCGAATATCCCGGGTTTGCTACTGATCTTCAAACTCCTTTTACGGTTTTAATGACTCAAGCAGACGGAATTTCGCTGATTCACGAGACAATTTATGACGGACGGCTATTTTATACCGATGTCTTGAATCAAATGGGAGCCGACATTATTATGGCTGATCCGCACCGAGTCATTGTCAAAGGACCAACCGCTCTCCACGGAAAAAAAATTTACAGCCCGGATATCCGCGCCGGCATGGCGCTGGCGATTGCCGCTCTCTTAGCCAAAGGCCAAAGCACAATTGATAATATTTATCAAATAGACAGGGGATACGAAAAAATAGATGAGCGTCTCAGAGCTTTAGGCGCCGACATTAAACGGGTCAATATTTAAAATTTAAAGATTTAAAAGTTATCAAATGAGTTTATTCATTAGAAAAATTGGGATTGATTTGGGCACGGTCAACACTTCTGTTTTTATTCCGGGTCAGGGAATTATTTTAAACGAGCCGACAGTGGTGGCGATTTCTCTTGACGCTAATGCGGTTTTAGCCGTTGGGATTGAAGCCCAAGCAATGCTTGGCCGGACTCCGGAAAATATTATTGCCAAAAAACCCATGCGCGACGGCGTTATTGCCGATTATAAAATTACCGAAGCCATGCTTAGGTATTTTATCCAAAAAAGTCTGGGGAGATTTCAATTAATAAAACCCGACGTTTTGGTAACCGTACCGTCCGGCTCAAGTTCCACCGAAAGAAGGGCGGTCATTGACGCCACCATCAATGCCGGCGCCAGAGCGGCTTACATTGTTAAAGAGCCGGTTTTGGCCGCTATCGGCGCCAACGTGCCCATTAATTCGCCTTCCGGCAACTTAATTATGAGCATTGGCGGCGGCACCACAGAAGTGGCGGTAATTTCTTTGGGCGGAATTGTCACTTCCCATTCAAGAAGGGTAGGAGGTAATAAATTAGACCAGGCAATCATTGATCATCTTAAGCGAAGACACAATCTGGCTATCGGCGAAAGAACGGCTGAAAAAATAAAAATTGAAATCGGTTCGGCACTGCCGATTAAAGATGAATTACATATAGGCGTCCGGGGCCGCGACATTCTAACCGGCCTCCCCCGCAATATAACTATCGGCACTAACGAAATTGTTGAGGCGATTTCCGAGCGCCTCAAAGAAATTATTCAGGCCGTAAAGCTAGTTTTGTCGCAAACGCCGCCGGAATTATCAGCCGACATTATGGACAAAGGAATAATTTTATCGGGTGGCACGGCGCTGTTAAGAAACTTTGATGAATTAATAGTTAAAGCCACCGGCGTTCCGGTCTATGTCGCCGAGGAACCTCTCTTTTGCGTTGCCAAAGGCGCGGGTTTGGTTTTAGAAAACTTGGAGTTTTATAAGCGAAGCATCATGGCCAGGCGTTAATTTTCAATTTTCAAACAGATGAATGAAGCAGGATATAAAAAAATTACAGATTATTTGATTAAATGCATTGAACGCGGTTACTTATCCCATGCTTATATCTTCTATGGGCCGGATGAGGATTCTAAACATGAAATGGTTTTTTGGTTCGCTAATACGATTTTAAGAAATAAAAATTTTAAATTTCATCCCGATTTATTTTTTATTAAGCCGGCAGTCGATGAAAAAATATCCATAGATTGGATTCGTCAGTTAAAAAAATTTTTAACATTAAAGCCGTATTCAAGCGAATTTAAGATAGTGATAATAGAAACAGCCGAAAAACTAAATTCTTACGCTCAAAATGCCCTTCTTAAAATTTTTGAGGAAGCGCCGGATCATACCATCATTATACTTTGCATTAAAACTTTAGATTCAATTTCGGATACTATTATTTCGCGGGCGATAAAATTGCCTTTCTGGCGGATTCAAACCAAGACCTTATTGCCGGATAAAACCACTTCCGATATTTTTGAATTTCTTTTTAAGGCCGACTTTTCAAATAAATACGGCTGCATTGAAAAACTCGATTCCCGCAACACGCTGGAAATTTTTGCGGCGTGGCTCAATTTTTTAAGAATAAAATTTAAAGCCAATCCGACAAAAAAAATAACCGATCTTTTGGCAAAAAGCCAGAGTATTTATTTTAAGCTAAATGAAACTAACATTAACCCAAAATTCGCTTACGACGAATTGGTTTTATCATTATGGAAGAAACCTTAAAAAAATTCAAAACTAAACTCGAGAATATAGAAGAGTCCTTAAAAACGGAATTTTCGGCTTTAAGAATCGGCCGAGCCACTCCGGCGTTAGTAGAAAATATTTTAGTTGATTACTACGGCGCCAAAGCTCCTTTAAAACAACTGGCTTTTATTTCCGCGCCTGAACCACGATTGCTGATTATTGAACCATGGGATAAAAACGCCGTTATCGCCATTGAAAAAGCGCTGCTTTCGTCCGACCTCGGCTTAAATCCGACTGTTGACAAAAATCTGATTAGAATCAATATCCCGCCGCTGACTGAAGAAAGGCGAAATTCTCTTATCAAAATTACAGGCGTTAAACTTGAGGAGGCTAAAATTAGGTGCCGGACGGCGCGCGATGAAGCAATAAAAGAAATTGCCGATTTGTTCAGCAACAAAAAAATTACCGAGGATAAAAAATTTGAAATGAAAGAAAAGATTCAGGAATTAATAAACGCAACCAACCAGAACTTGGAAAAGATAACCAAATTAAAAGAAGTTGATATACTCGGATGACCAGTTTAATCATTTTTATTTTAGTTTTGGGAATTTTAATTTTAGCCCATGAATGGGGACATTTTATTATTGCGAGAAGAAGCGGTTTAATCGTTGAGGAATTTGGTTTTGGCTTCCCGCCGCGAATTTTCAGTATAAAAAGGGGTGAAACCCTGTATTCCATCAACCTTCTGCCCTTGGGAGGTTTTGTTAAAATCTTGGGCGAGGACGGAACTGAACTCGAAAATCCCAAAAGCTTCTCATCAAAGCCGGTTGGCATCCGCAGTTTAATCACGGTCAGCGGCGTTTTTATGAATTTTTTATTGGCGGTTGTTTTATTGGTAATCGGCTTTTATGTCGGCCTTCCTCAAATCATTGATAAAGATAATGAAGCGTTGGCAAAAAACATAGAAATTCAGATTGTTGCGGTCAGTAATGATTCGCCAGCGGAAAAATCCGGGATAAAAATGGGCGATATTATAAAATATGTAAAAAGCGGAAATAAAAACGTCGCTATCAACGAAATTGCGATTCTTCAGGAAAATATTAATGACAGTAAAGGAAAAGAAATAATACTGACCATCCAAAGAGGTAAAAAAATACTTGAAATTAATGCGGTGCCAAGAATTAATCCTCCCGAAAGGGAGGGGGCTTTGGGAATTGCCTTAGCTAAAACCGGCGTCATTTTTTATCCGTGGCATAAAAGCTTTTGGCTCGGCATAAAATCGACCTTTATCCTAAGTTGGGAAATAATTAAAGGATTTGTGGGCTTGTTAAAGAATCTTATAATTTCCGGAAAAATTCCCCAAGATATATCCGGGCCGGTGGGAATCGCTGTTTTAACCAATCAAGCCGCTACTTTAGGTTTTATTTATCTTCTTCAGCTTGTAGCCATAATTTCTCTTAATTTAGCGGTTTTAAATCTGATACCGTTTCCGGCTCTTGACGGCGGCCGGCTTCTATTCTTGGGCATAGAAAAAATTAAAGGCAGCAAGGTCAATCCTAAAATTGAAAATGCCATTCATTCCATCGGCTTAGTCCTGCTTCTCACTTTGATAATCCTCATAACTTATAAAGACATCTTAAAATTAAGATAAAAAAATCTATTCTAACTTTATTTTATTCAATCTATTTTATTCAATCTAACGCAATTACCGCCTATAGGCGGTAATTGCGTCTGTTTGACTGATTGATGCAAATACATCCTATAGGAAACTTTTGCGTCAAAATTTTAGATGGGGGAAATTTTCTGCTTTGGCGGTAATTTTTTTTTCAAAAAATAAAATACCCACAACCTGATTTATCAAATTGTGGGTTTTGTTCACCTCCTTAGTATTAATAGTATTAACATAAATCAATTCTACTTGCTGCTTTTTGAACATACAAATTGTACAGCTTGTTCAGCGCCTCGTTTTCTGTATTACCTGCTTTGTTAGTAAAATAAGATTTTGCCTCATTCCAACTGTCAAATTTTGCCACCATTTCGAGTATTGTACCCGTTCCTGTCCATGTCCATACCCTATCATTCACAGCCATATCGCATACACGTGGGCCATTGCCATTGTCATCATGTGTCACCACAAGAATCTCTATATCATGAACGGGGTCATAACATAAAATTGGTTCACCTGCCCAAGTTGAAAAAAGCAAAAGCTTGAGCTCGTAATGCGGCATACTAGTTATGTTATCTATATGCCCTCTCATCCTTTTCATGCTTTTTATTATCTCATCCACTCTGATCATTTCAACTTCACCTCCTTTCTTAAATTTATTTTTGTTAAGATGCAAAAATTGCACCAGTTAGTCAAAAACCATCATTTCTGAATTTTGTAAAAAGTATATCATATAACAACATAAATGTCAATGTTTTCTGATTGGGAAATTTATTGTAGAATATATATCAACTAAATAATGAATATACTATGAGACAATCACAACTTTTTGGACAAACTTTAAGAGAAAATCCCAAAGACGAAACCAGCGTCAACGCCCGGCTTTTGGAACGAGGCGGCTTTGTTTATAAAAATTCCGCCGGCGTTTATTCTTATCTGCCCCTGGGCTGGAGAGTGCTTGAAAAAATCGCCGATATTATTCGGGAAGAAATGAACGCCATCAACGGTCAGGAAATGTTTATGCCGGCTTTGGTGGAAAAAAAGTATTTAGACGCCACCGGCCGCTGGGACGTGCCCATAGGTTTTGAAGCAATGGGGAAAAATGAGAAAACAGCCGGTTTTGTCATGGGTTGGACGCATGAAGAAGTTTTAACGGCAATCGCAACAAAATATATAAATTCCTATAAAGATCTGCCGTTTGCCGCTTATCAGATTCAAACAAAGTTTCGCAACGAACTCAGGGCAAAATCAGGATTATTGCGCGGCCGGGAATTTATTATGAAGGATTTATATAGTTTCCATTCTTCAGAAATGGACTTTCGGGATTATTATGAAAAAGTAAAAGCGGCCTATTTTAAAATTTTCAATCGCTGCAGCCTCAAATCCGTTTACACCACAGCGCCCGGCGGGGTTTTCACGTCAAGCAACACTCACGAATTTCAAGTTATAAGCCCGGTCGGAGAAGACGCAATTTTGGTCTGTTCAAAATGCGAGTACGCGGAAAACAAGGAAATTTCTAAACTTAAAAATGGCGGCAAGTGCCCTAAATGCAAGGGAAAAATCATAATGGAAAACGCCATTGAAGTCGGCAACCTTTTCCCTTTGGGAACCAAATACTCAAAAGCTTTCAACCTGCAATTTATAAATTCAAGAGGCAAAAAAGAATATGTGGTAATGGGTTCTTACGGCATTGGTTTGGGGCGAACAATGGGAGCCGTGGTGGAAATTCATCATGATAATAAGGGAATTATTTGGCCAAAAACAATAGCACCTTTTAAAATTCATCTCATTGAGATTTCTAAAAGAGACCAGCCGCTAATCAAAAAACTGGTGGAAAAAATTTACAAAAATCTTGTTGATAAAGGAATAGAAGTGTTATACGATGACCGTGATAAAACCGCCGGCGAGAAATTTGCCGACGCCGATTTGATAGGAATTCCTTGGCGCGCGGTAATCAGCCAAAAAACGCTTGAAAAAGATTCCCTTGAGCTGAAGAAAAGAAATCAAAAAATAATAAAACTAATGAAAATTTCGGAATTTAAAAATTTAGAAATTTCAAAATTTCAGGATTTAACATTTTAATCATGTTTAACCGCTTATTTAAAATTTTTTCACGGGATATCGGCATTGATCTCGGAACAACCAACACTCTTGTATATGTAAGAGGACGCGGCATTATTATCAATGAACCGTCAGTTGTCGCCATTAATAAAAAAACCGATCAAGTTTTAAGCGTGGGCGATGCGGCTAGAAAAATGATAGGGCGCACGCCCGGCCATATCGCCACCGTCCGACCGCTTATTGATGGCGTTATTTCTGATTTTGAAATTACCGAACAAATGCTGAGGTATTTTTTCAACAAAGCCCACCAAAGCGCTTATAGCTTCTTGGTGAGACCGCGCGTTGTTATCGGCATCCCTTCCGGAGTGACCGAAGTGGAACGCCGGGCAGTGGAAGATGCGGTGCGCAATGCCGGCGCTAGAGAGGTTTATCTGGTTGAAGAGCCAATGGCCGCCGCCATCGGAACCCGTTTGCCGATTTCTGAGGCCGTTGGCAACATGATTGTTGATATCGGTGGCGGGACTACCGATATTGCGGTAATCTCTTTAGGAGGCATTGTGATTTCCCGCAATTTAAGGATTGCCGGCGAAAAAATGAACGAAGATATTATTCAATACGCCCGCGACGAGTTTCAATTGTTAATCGGTGAAAAAACCGCGGAAGAAATAAAAATCTCAATCGGTTCGGTTTCGCCTTTGAAAGAAAAACTGGTCGCGGCAATAAGGGGCCGGGATCTTATAAGCGGCTTGCCGAAGGAAACATTGATAAGCGACCTGGAAATCAGTGAAGCGGTGGCTTCGTCAGTAAACGCTATAATTTCAGAAATTCGTTCCGCGGTGGAAGAAACGCCGCCGGAACTTATCAGCGACCTAATGAACAGAGGCATAATTTTAGCCGGCGGCGGCAGTTTGCTTCGGGGCTTTCCCGAAATGGTTGAGAAAGCCACCGGCATCCCAACCAGGTTAGCCGAGGACCCGCTGACAGCCGTAGTGCGCGGCTGCGGCATTATCCTCGAAGACATTGAATCCCTAAAAGAAATCCTAGTTAGTAACAGTTAGAAGTTATCATAAGGTACCTCGAGGTTGCTTGTGATAACATTTTAATTTAATTTTAATTTAACGCAATTGTTGCCTATAGGCAACAATTGCGTTCGTTTGATGCAAATACATCCTATAGGAAACTTTTGCGTCAAAATTTTAGATAGGGGAAATTTATTGCTTTGGCGGCAAATTATTTTTAGAAAATAAAAAAGACCCGCCGTTCGCGTTTGCTACTAAGCGGGCCATTCTCGCTACATTCCCTCGAAATTTCCCAATAATATTAAAGGGAAATTATTGTTTTCAGTGACACATCTCTGGTAAGCCCAAATTGGACTAAGTATTTTCCGAAACATTATTGCACCTTAACAACCAAAAACCATCATTTCTAAATTCTGTAAAAAGTATAGCATATAACAACATAAATGTCAATGTTTTCGGATTGGGAAATTTATCGTAGAATATATGGCATGACGAAACGCAATCTGGCCATATTTTTTATTCTGCTTTTATTGAGTCTGGTTATTATTTTTTTTGGTCAAAACCAAATAATCTTATCATTTAAACATTATTTAAGCGAAACTTTAAGACCGTTTGAAGTTGTCTTCAGCCAGGTAAGCAATCGGCTGTCTTTTTGGCAAAGCGCCGTATTTAATATAAAAAATATAAAAGAATCAAATAGCCGTTTAATTTCAGAAAATTTAGATCTTTATAATAAGCTGGCAAAACTGTCCCGGCTTGAAGAAGAAAATTCTCTTCTTAGAGAGGAATTAAATTTGTCGCAAAAAGCCATCAATACGCGCTTAGCCGACGTTATCGGGCGCGACTTCCAAAATAACCGCTCTTTTTTAATCAATAAGGGTTCAAATGACGGCATTGCCATTGGAATGGCTGTGATTTCAGAAGGCGAAACAATCATCGGCCGCATTGCCGATGCCGGCTACAACACCTCCAAAGTTCAGACGATATTAGACACTCAAAGCCGGATAGCCGCCATTACGGCAACGAGCAGAATCTCCGGCTTGATTCGCGGTTTGGGCTCTGATGTTATTTTTGATTTAATCGTTAAAAATAAAAAACCGGAGACAGGAGAATTGGTTGTTTCTTCCGGAACCGACGGCATCTGGCCTCGGGGTTTTATTATAGGAAAAATTAAAGAGGTTAAATCCCGGGATAATCAGGTTTTTAATACGGCGGACATTGAATTATTAGCCAAGCTTCGAGATTTTAACAGCGTATTTGTAATTCTCAACTCTCAATGAAAATAAACGGGAACTATAAAAATTTTCTTTCAATCATCGGCGCCGCGCTTTTTTTAATCTTCTTGGCCAGTTTTCAAGTTTCATTTATAAATTCGTCTTTTTTAAATCTAAATCTTTTTTTAATATTGATTTTATATTTAGTGCTCGCCAAAAATGACTCAAAAGCCCTTATTTTCGCTTGGCTGGGCGGTATTTTAACCGGTTTAAATTATTTTTCAAATTTTGGGGCAAACAGTTTAGTTTTGCTGATTCTCGCCGCCATTTTGATTATTCTTTACAAAACTGTATTTTTAACCCTAAAAACGGAAAACATATTATTTATGAGCGTAATCGGAGTGGCACTTTATCATTTTTTAAATTGGTTGCTGACTGAAGGGGAATTTGGATTTTATTTTTTTAATAGTGAAATTTTAATGGAATTGATCTTCACCGCCTTGCTACTGTCAATTGTTTTTAAAATGAAAATTCAAAATGCTTAAAAACTTGCTTAGAAAAAATCGGGTTGAAATTGAGCCGGAGGAAATTCTGCTGGATAAAGAAGCCGCCGCTAAATTAGAAATCCCCATAAAGAAGACGGGAATTTTCATTATTTTTATTATCGCCATAATAACTTTAACTCTCTTTTTAGTCAGGGTTTTTTGGCTCCAAATCTGGCGCGGAGATTATTATGCTCTTAAAGCGAGCGCAAATAGCGTCCGATTTTACCACCGCCAGGCGCCGCGCGGCCTAATCTATGACCGTAATGGCAAAATTCTTACTTTGAATGTTCCCGGTTTTAATTTATTAATTATTCCGGCCGACCTTCCAAAGAAAAAAGAGGATCTTGATAATTGGACTCGGCAAATTTCCAAAATTCTCGGGAAAGACGACGCTGAAATCGCCGATTTTATAAAAAACTTAAACAAAAATTCTACTGAGCCGGTTTCGTTCGATTTAAACTTAGACCAAATTACCCTTATTAAACTTGAAACCCGTCTGCCAAACCTGCCCGGTCTTTTTATCAGCAAAGAAACTAAACGCGATTATCCGGAAGGACCTTATTTTTCGCATATAATCGGCTATATAGGGAAGGTGTCAGTTAATAATCTCAAAACCGATCCTTATTATTCACTCATGGATTTTATTGGAAAAGACGGGCTCGAGGCTCAATATGAAAAAGAATTGAGGGGCGCGCCGGCGAAAATTGCCGTATCGGTTAATTCCGATAATACTGTTTTAAAAACTTTAGAGGCAAAAGAGGCACAACCGGGCAATAATTTAATTTTGAATATTGACGCCGGCCTTCAAAAACTTTTAACCGACGCTCTTTACGCCAAGATGGTTCAAACCAACGCGCCGGGAGCGGCCGCTGTTGTTTTAGATGTTAAATCAGGCAAAATTTTATCACTGATCAGCTTGCCGAATTTTGACAACAATATTTTTAATAATAACCTGGGCAATGAAACTTATCAAAAACTCATTAGTAATAAAAATCGCCCCTTTTTCAACAGAGTAATCAGCGGTTTTTATCCGGCGGGATCAACAATTAAACCATTTATAGCTTCGGCGGCTTTGGCTGAAAATACTATTGACCCCAATTATAAAATAGATGACACCTTGGGATATATCGCCGTTCCCAATGAATACAACCCTGAAATAACCTATATATTTCACGATTGGCAGCCTCAAGGATTTGTTGATATGCGCCGGGCTTTGGCCGTTTCGGCAAACGTTTATTTTTATGAAATAGGCGGCGGCTATAAAAATATTCAAGGCCTGGGCATAGACCGCATAAAAAAATACTTAAATCTTTTTGGTTTTGATTTGCCCCTCGGAATTGATTTGCCCGGAGAATCAGGAGGCCTGATACCTGATCCGGTTTGGAAAAAAGCAAACAAACATGAAGATTGGTATACTGGCGACACCTATAATGTCTCAATTGGCCAAGGCGATGTATTAGTAACCCCGCTGCAGATGGCAAACGCCATTGCCGCGGTCGCTAATAATGGAACTCTCTGGCGACCGAAAATTGTTTCAAAAATTACTGATTCTTATGGCAAAACCATAAAAGAATTTAAGCCGGAAATACTTAGAGACGGCCTTATTAATAAAGATAATCTTCAAATTGTCCGCGAAGGAATGAGAGGGGCGGTAACCTACGGTTCGGCCCGGGCCTTAAACGATTTGCCGATAAAGGTCGCCGGCAAGACCGGTACGGCTCAAGTTTATTCTAATTTAAATAAAAAAACCAACGCTTGGTTTACCGGTTTTGCACCTTATGATGACTCAAACATCGCGCTTGCAATAATTATAGAAGGGGCGGGCGAGGGTTCAACTGCCGCCGTTCCTGTGGCTAAAGAAGTTTTTGAGTGGTATTACAATCAAAATTATGATAAACTAAATAAAAATTAAAACAGAAAAATATGGCACAACAAACTTATTTAAGTCAGGAGGGGATTGAAACCATCAAAAAAGAACTTCGGGAATTAAAAACAAAAAAACGTCAGGAAATCGCCAAACGCCTTCAAGAAGCCAAGGACTTGGGAGATCTCTCCGAGAATGCGGAATATTTTGAAGCAAAAGAAGCTCAATTATTCAATGAAAATCGCATCGCCGAACTTGAAAAACTTTTAAAAAATGCGGTGGTAATTGAAAGTTCGAGCGAGGAAGACATTGTCAGAGTGGGTTCAACCATTGAGGTTAAATCAAATAATGACACGGAAATATTCAATATCGTCGGTTCGGCCGAAGCTAAACCGCAGGAAAGAAAAATTTCGAATGAATCGCCTTTAGGAAAAGCGTTTTTGGGCCGGAAGATAGGGGATGAAATTGAAGTTAAAAGCCCTGGCGGTATCGCTAAATATAAAATTATTAAAATTGAGAAGTAAAAGCTTTCGCCCACATAATTCAAATCTACAAATGTATCCTAATTCTACAAATAAATTCGTAGCATTCGGATGAGATTGGTAGATTAGAATTACTAAATGTAAACATATGCCGACACTTGAAGAACTTCGTAAAACCAGAATTCAAAAATTGGAAGCCCTAAAAGCCGACCATAAAAATCCATATCCGAGCGATCCAAAACGGGATTTTCAAATCATAACAGTTCTTAATAAATTTTGGCTTTGGCAACTGACTAAAAAAGAATTTTATTTGGCCGGCAGGATTAAATCCGTAAGAATCCACGGCCAAGCGGCGTTTTTTGATTTGGAAGACAACAGCGGGAAAATTCAGTGTTTTTTAAGCCCCGCCGATTTAACCGACAAGAAATCTTACGATGAATTTCTTGTTGATTACGATATCGGTGATTTTGTTGAAATCAAAGGATGGATTTTTAAAACTAAGAAAGGAGAAAAAACGGTCCGGATTAAAGAAATCAGAATGATCGCCAAGTCATTGCGGCCTTTGCCGGAAAAATGGCACGGCTTAAAAGATATTGAAGAGCGGCTTCGCAAGAGATATCTGGATTTGATAATGAATTCTGAAGAGAAAGACATCTTTGTCAAAAAATCCCGCTTTTGGCAGGCGACACGGGAATTTTTAATGAAGGAAGGTGGTTTGGAAGTTGATACCCCAGTTTTAGAACAAATCCCTGGCGGAGCGGATGCAGAGCCGTTCAAGACCCATATGAACGCTTTGGATATAGACCTGTATTTAAGAATTTCTCCGGAATTACATTTAAAACGTCTTATTGTTGCCGGATTTGAAAAGATCTTTGAGATTGGGAGAATTTTTCGAAATGAAGGCATGGATCATGAGCATCTACAGGATTACACCCAGATGGAGATGTATTGGGCTTACAACGATTACGAAAAGTTAATGGAGTTGGTGGAACGGTTGATAAAGTATGTAATCAAGGAAACACTTGGAACTCTTTCACATAAATACCAAGGTAAAAACGTTAACTGGGATAGCAATTGGAAGCGCTACGATTATTTTGACGAGATGAATAAATACACTGGCTTGAACTTAGCACATGTAAGTGAAAATGATTTGAAAAAATATGCGGGAAAAGAGAGAATAGATACCTCACTCCATATTAGCAAAGGTAGATTGATCGACGTAATCTTCAAAAAGAAAGTACGGCCAAAGCTATGGGAGCCGGGATTTTTGGTCTTGCCACCAGTTGACATAGAACCGTTAGCGAAAAGATGGTCGGTTGACCTTAATAGGGTGGAACGATTTCAAATCATAGCTTGCGGGTCGGAACTGGGTAAAGGTTTCTCTGAATTGAACGATCCCCTAGATCAAATGGCCAGGTTTGAAGAACAAAAGAAATTGCGTGATGCTGGAGACAAGGAGGCGCAAAGAATGGACGAGGATTTTATCGAAGCACTGGAATACGGAATGCCGCCCACCGCTGGATTTGGTTATTCTGAAAGATTATTTGCTTTCATTGTAGATAGACCCGTGCGAGAAACGGTATTTTTCCCTTTAATGCGACCCCATGATTAATATAAAATATATAAAAGAAAATAAAAAAGAAGTTGAAAAAGGCATAAAAGCCAAAGGTTTTAATGTTGATATTGATCTAATTCTAAAATTAGATGAAGAAAGGATTATTTTAAATAAAAAAATTGAAGAACTAAACGTGGAAAGAAAAAAAATCGCCGAAGCGAGAGATGTAGAAAAAGGCCGTAAAGTTAAATCAAAACTGGACGAATTTAAAGTCGAAGAAATATTACTAACGGAAAAAATTAATACTCTTTTAAAAAAATTACCGAACCTGCCACTTCCGGAAGTGCCAATCGGTAAAGACGAAACCGATAATATAGTCATCCGCGAAGTGGGGGAAAAACCGGAATTCGATTTTCCCGCGAGAGATTATATGGAGTTGGGCGAAAAACTCGGTTGGATTGATATCAAACGGACTGGAAAAGCCGTTGGCAGCCGGTTCGGATATCTTTTAAGAGATGCCGTTGATTTGGAATTTGCTCTGGTCCGCCTTGCTTTTGACACGTTAAAAAAAGAGGGTTTTATTCCTATCATCCCGCCTGTTTTTTTGAAGCCGGAAGCGATGCGAGGCCTGGGATATTTAGATTACAACGAAAATGAAGTTTATCATCTTGAAAAAGACAATCTATATTTAATAGGAACTTCGGAGCAGGCGATAGGCGCGATGCATATGAATGAGATACTTAGTGAAAAACAACTGCCTCTCCGCTATGTCGGATTCTCCTCGTGTTTCCGCCGCGAAGCCGGTTCTTATGGTAAGGACACCAAAGGTATTCTGCGAGTTCATCAATTTGATAAAGTTGAGATGTTTAGTTTTGCGCGGCCGGAAGATTCTAAAAAAGAGCACGAATTTTTACTCTCAATGGAAGAAAAACTGGTGAGGGCGCTGGAGCTGCCTTATCGCGTTCTCCAAATATGCACCGGAGACCTCGGCGTTCAGACGGCTAACAAATATGATATTGAAGTCTGGCTTCCTGGCCAAAACCAATATCGAGAGACTCATTCAACGTCAAATGACACTGATTTTCAATCCCGCCGATTGAATATCCGTTATAAAAATCCTAAAACAAGCAAGAACGAATTAGCCCATACTTTAAACGGCACGGCTTTTGCCATGGGCCGTATGATAATTGCCATAATGGAAAACTGCCAGCAAAAAGACGGCACCATAAAAATCCCAACGGCGCTTGAAGGATATATAAAATAAATTTCCCATTGGTATCATAAGATTCCTATAGGATACTTATGATACAAAATAATTGGGGGAGATTTAAGTCTTCGGCATTTCCCATTTTCAATTAGGCGATTTTCTGTTATTTTAAAAATAATGCAAATAGAGAATAAAAAATATCTTCGAACCTGGATTGAGGTTGATAAAAAGGCAGTTTACCACAACATATCCGAATTCAGAAAAATGATAGAGCCGAACGTAAAGCTGATGGCAATTATCAAATCCAACGCTTACGGCCACGGTTTAGTTGACTTTGCCAAAACCACAGAAAATATGGTGGACTGGTTTGGCGTAGATTCTATTAAAGAAGGTCTGAAATTGCGTCAAAAAGGCATAAAAAAGCCTATTTTAGTGCTTGGTTATACATTACCGCTTTATCTTAAAGAAGCGGTCATATCGGACATAAGTTTGACAGTTTCCAGTTTTGAATTACTTAAGAAGATAACAGCTTTAAAAAACCGGCCGAAAATTCATATAAAAATAGATACCGGTATGCATAGGCAGGGATTTTTCTTAAAAGATTCAATGAAAATTATCAAACTTATCAAACAATATAAATTTTTTCCCGAAGGAATTTACACCCATCTTGCCGCCGCCAAAGATAAGCTTTATCCCGCTTATAGTTTCAAGCAAATAGAAACTTTTAAAAAAGCGGGGGGATTGTTCAAAAGGGCCGGATACAATAATTATCTGTGTCACGCCGCCGCTTCAGCAGGAACCTTGCTCTATCCCGAAGCGCATTTTAATATGGTGAGAATCGGCATTGGCCTTTACGGAATGTTCCCGACTAAAGAATCGGAAATGCAGACCAATGCCAAATTAAAACCCGCGTTGGTGTGGAAATCTATAATGGGAGAAATTAAAACCGTGCCGAAAAATTCTTTTATAGGTTATGACCTTGCGGAAAAAGTTTTAAAATCATCGCGGCTGGCGATTATTCCCGTGGGATACTGGCATGGATTTGACCGCGGTTTTTCTTCTTGCGGTGAAATTTTAGTTAAAGGAAAAAGATGCGGAGTTTTAGGAAGAGTCAGCATGGATATGATTGTAATTGATGTTTCAAATGTGCCAAATGTTAAAATAGGAGACGAAGTTGTAATTTTAGGCGCGGCCGGAAAAGAAAAAATTACTGCGGAAGATTTAGCCCAAAAAATCGGCACGACTAATTACGAAATTATTACAAGAATCAACCCCCTTATTCACCGCTTTTATGTTTAGAAATAAAAAATTATGCCTTCAAGCAAATACTGGCGATTTAAAATAATAAAAAAAGAAGAAAGAGCCAGGCATTGGAAAGTTATATTTTTTTGGTTTTTTCTTACTGTTGCGTTTTTAACTATAGTGTGGTTGTTTTTCTTTTCTCCACTTTTTAAAATAACGGAAATTAAACTGCCGGAAAATGATGTTATTACTAATAATAATATTCATAAACTCGTAATCAATAGCGCGCCTTTAAATCTTGGAAAAAATATATTTATCCTTTCAAAAAACCAAATAAAATCCGGTTTAGCCGCGATTTTCCCTAGTATAACCGATATTAGCATTAAAAAAGAGCTACTTCACGGTTTGACAGTCAATTTTGGAAAAAGAATTCAAATCGGCATTTGGTGCCACCCTGCGGGTGGTCAGCCACAGACTGATAACTGCTACTATTTTGACAAAGAGGGGATTGTTTTTAAAGAAGCGCCGCAAACCGAAGGAACTTTAATATTAAAAATAAAAGATTTTGGGAAAAAGAAAGTTTCTTTAGGCGATCAGGTTTTAAATTATAATCAGCTAAAATTTATAGCCGAATTCAATAATAAAATTACAGAAAACAATCAATTTAAAATTATAGAATTTAAAATCACGCCTTCGGCAAATTTTGATTTAGAAGCCATAACCGACCGCGGCTGGTCAATTTATCTTGATCAAAATCAGGATCCGGCATCAGAAGCTGATAATTTATTTACGATTTTAAACGAAGTTATAAAAAATAAAGCCTCAAATCTGGAATATATTGACTTGCGCCTTCCCAGCCGCATTTTTTATAAAATGAAATAAAATCTTTTGTTATCACAAGATTCCTCCAGGTCGCTTATGATAACAGACGCAAATTTTTATTTGATGTCATATTTAATTTCAACGCAATTACTGCCTATAGGCAGTAATTGCGTTGATAAACTATAAACTATTTGATATTGTAAACAAAAATTGAGTAGCCGATTTTGGCGGTTGGCTTATAAGAATCCAACCAAGTGTAGGCGCGCTCGCTGTAAGAACAGGGAATTTTATCGCTCTTGCAGGCGCCCATTAAAATCGTTGCCGAAATCGCCAGCCAACCCTTTTGCGACACCTCGCGGTTAAAAGATTTAATTTTAGCGGTTTTTATATAATATTCCGCCGGCGCGCCGGAAAAGTAATCCATTTTAATCTCTTTAATATTATTTTTTTCTATAAACTTTGAAAGCCGCAAAATATCCTGCCCCCAATCAAAATTGGAATCAACAACAAATTTATACCCATAATTCGGACCGCCGGCGATTCCGTTAAAATAAGCCAGAAACGACGGCCACACCGAAACAACGGAAATAATCGCCCAAATAAACAAAACGGCAATAATAAAACCCTTTTTAAGGCGGCTCCAGTACAAACCAAAAAGCTGCGGATTTTTCTTTATCCAAAAGATTATCTGGCGAGCCGTTAGAGCGTAAATAAACGGCAAGGCGGGCAAAATGTGGCGGACACCGATATTAAGATTGGAATTTATTGAAAATACAAAGTAAACAAAAATAATAAATAACATTCCGAATTCGGCCGGATTATTTTTTAAAAGTTTAATGAAGTCAGAAAACCAGTATTTTTTTAATCTGGCGCCGCAATGTTTGAAACATTTTTTAAGAACCAAAAATAAAGCAAAAAATGTCAATAAGATATAAGCCAGTGATTCTTTAATCAAATAAACCAACGGAAAATAAGACCGCGAGCCGTCAGCCGAAACTTCGCCAAGGTAATAAGTGGTATTGCCGCCGCCGGAGCGCTGAAGCACCATTAAAAACCCCAGGAAATAATGCCCCCAAGCCCTTAAATACGGTTGTGAAGAAATCCAAACATTCAAATTAACCAATGGTTTAAAGCCAAAAGTTGATAAAATAAATTCTGTGTCAATCGTTTGCTTCTCAATCGGATAATTCCAAGTATGATAAGAATAAACAGCGCCAACAATAAGATAGGCGATAACTAAAACTAAAATAAAATCGCCGAGATATTTTTTCCATTGCCCGTGCAATAAAACCCAAACCAAAACAATAAACCCAAAAATTGGAATTAAAAGAAATGTTGAAAATTTAGTTAATAAACCAATGCCCAAAATAATTCCAAAAACCCCCAAATTGCGGTGAGTCGATGTTTTAAGCCACTTATATAAATAATAAAAACTTATAAAGAAAGCGGCGGCGGCGGCCACATCGGTTGTCACAAGCCGCGTATGCGCCAAAAAAGTGGGGGAAAAGGAATAAAAAATTAAAGCAATTATTCCGGCTGAATCACCCCATAGTTCTCGACCGAACCTAAAAACATAAAATCCCAAGAGAATACCGATAAGAATTATGGGAATTCGACTGAATCGCATCATTTTTTGAGCGTCATTTCCGGAGTAATAAAGCAAATCATTGCCAAAACCCACATCAGTCTGCCAAGCTGGCGTCCGCGATGAATCGGTCGTTAAAGGCGTATCCCAGCCCCAGCTCTTATAAGGAAAATTTATTTTCATAAATAAAAGCGGCAAAGCGGCTAAATCTTTAACCAAAGGCGGATGTTCCGGATTAAGCCGCATATCCTGCCGGGTTATATAAGAATAACCGGCCGGAAGGTGGATTCTTTCGTCATAGTTAGCGTTATCATCCCACATACTCGTTGCGGCAAGCAGACCGAAAAGTATTAAAAACGCAGCGGCTAAAATATCGGTTTTTTTCATATTATGGAACTTTTACAACGGCAGTGTTTATATTAATAAAATTAATTTTGCTTTGCGGAAATTGTTTATTTAAATTATGCAATAAATCCAAATCAAAATGCAGCGGAGCGATAACCGCGCCGTTTTCCTCCAACTTAATTTTATTAAGCTCGTCAGACTTCAGATAATTTATTTTCGTTTTTCCCTCCGTCAAAAAATAAGCCGTTTGGGCCGACACCGGAAGGTTGTTATCGGTCGCTCTGTCGCCCGCGTCCCAAATGGCGTATTTTTTTGTTTCTTTCGGCAAATTATTCAAATAATCGGCAATCTCAACTTGATTTTGGGAAAAAGCGCCGGCCACGTTCGGGTTAAAAACCCAAAGATTGAAATATTTATTAAAGTTATAGGCTCCGACAAAAATTAAAAATATAATCAAAAACAAAAAAATTTCTTTTTTTAATCTTAAAAACTGACCTTTATATTCGACAAAATCCGGGTTTTCAATCTTATCATTAAAATATTTTTGAACTTTTTTATAAAGCCAAACCAAACTGATGCCGGAAAATATCATTACTGCCGGCATAGCGCCTAAAGCCCTCAAAGCATGGGGGTTGCCTTCGATTGATAAAATATTCGGCAATAAAAAAATCGCCAGCCAAGAAAGCAATAATTTATCTTCAAAAGCGAATCGCTTAATGCTTAGCCAAATTCCCAAAAGAAATAATAACCCCACCGGCAAAAATAATTCCGGCGAACCGGCGTAGTTGTGCCGCCAGTTAAAATCTCCGGCGATATTAAACATTCCAATAGTTGAAGCAATACTCAAGGCGGCGGCCTTTAGCGGATTATCTGCTGAAAAAATAGAGACTTGCCCGCTTCTTCCGAAAAAATCCTGAGGGTTATTCAAAAAATATAATCCGATTGGTAAGGCAATAATAAACATTACCGCGGCAAACAACGAAACCCCGGTCCATAATTTTTTATTGCCGTATTTTATCAAATAGGGAATAAAAAACGCGGCGATTAAAACCGGAGCGAATCTGAATGAAATATAAGTATAAAATCCGAGACCAAACAAAATCCCCGCAATAGTAAAATAGAAACGAGTTATCCCCACTTTATCCCCAAAACTATCGATTCTTAGAATCGATAGTTTGAAACCGCGAAGCAGAAAATAAAAAGACCAGATTAAAAATGGGAGCGTAAGTCCGGCCCGGAACCCTATCCGGCTGAAATTCACCGCCCAAAAACTCGTCGCCATAAAAAAACTTGAAGCCAGAGCAATTTCCACGCCAAATAATTCTCTTGCCAGAAAATAAAGCCCTAAAACCGCTAAAACTCCGGCTATGGCAGGGAACAATCTTAAAACCCAAGGTTCGGTCCCGAACATTTTCACCGCCAGAGCGTCAAGCCACACAATCATTCCCTCTCGGCCGTTATTATTGGTATAAAAGATTTTATATTCGCCGCTATTTAAAGATGCCAGAGCATCGGCGCCATTCATCGCCTCATCCTGATAAAGTCCGGGCGGCACTAAACTAAACTGCCAAAACCTAAAAAAAACCGCAATGGCAATGATTAAAATTAAAACAAGCGAATATCTGGAAGTCGTATTGCTGAGCATAACTTTATTTTACCAGAAAACGATATATGTTAAAATACACTCATAATGCAAACAGAACAAGAAAAACAACACGCGCCGGAAATTGAGGCGCTGATCCAGGTCGCCTTTGAGCAGGGAATAAGCGCGGCCATCAAAATTGCGAAAGCTAAAAATGACCCGCACCTTTTAGACGATTTTCATGACGCTCTTATAGATCGGTTTTACCAAAAATTGGTTGAAGCGGGGAAAATAGCTAACAGCTAACAGCTTGAGCATGCTTAATTTTATATTTTTTTTATTAATCCCGGCGCTTATTTTTTTGCTGATTTGGCGTCTATTTCATTGGGCCTGGGGAAAAGGCCTGGTTTTAAGTTCTCTGAATTTTATTTTGTTTGAAATTCGTTTGCCTAAAATTATTGAGACGCCAAATGCCGCTTCAAAAGAAAAAAACAAGCTTCTGATAATGGAGCAATTTTATAATTCTTTGGGGAGCATCTTGCAAAAAGAAAAGGGCTGGTTTATGCCAAAACCTTATGTGGTTTTTGAAATAGCCGTTCCCGAAGAAGGGGAAGAAATAAGATTTTATTTTGCCGTCTCCAAAAAATCACAGACAACAGTAAGGCAAATTCAGGGATTTTTTCCTGAAGCCGAAATTGAAGCCGTAAACGATTATAATATTTTTAACAGAACCGGTTTTAACGGCGGTTCGGTTTTAAAGCTTAAAAAAAATTACATCCTTCCTTTTAAGACCTACAAAAAACTTGAGGCCAGTACTTTGGGACTTATCACTAATGCCGTTTCAACGCTTAAAGACAAGGGTGAGGGCATCTCTTTGCAGATTTTAGTGCGGCCGATAAAAGCCAAATCAAAAGGCGACGCCGTTAAAGTTATTAAAAATCTTTTCGCGGGAAAAAGTTTAGACGCAGCAATCGGAGAACTGGAAAGCCCTGTTTCTTTTATTGACAACATCAGAGAATTTTTTAATATTAAGCCGGAAGAGACAAAAAAGCCGGCACCGGCCGAATTGACGCCTCTGGTTAAAGAACTTATTGAAGAAATAGACGGTAAAGCCAAACAAAATTTATTCGCGGTAAATATCAGAATTTTAGTTTCAGCCGAAACCGCCGAACAAACCGAACAAATTTTATCAAACGTTGAAAGCGCTTTTGCCCAGTTTGAATCTCCGGATTTAAATAATTTCTACGCGCTAAGAGCGCAAAAAAGAACGCTTAAAAATTTGATCTATAATTTCTCTTTCAGATTATTTAACCGCCAAGAAATCATCTGGCTTTCGGGAGAAGAATTAACCAGCGTGTTTCACTGGCCGATTATTAAATTGGAAACTCCAAAAGTGCGATTTCTTAAATCCCGAGCGGCGCCGGCGCCGGCTATTTTGCCGGTTTCAGGAATCGCGCTTGGCAAAAATCAGTTTCGCGGCCAAGAAACCGCCATCAAATTAAATCCGCTGGACCGAAGACGTCATTTATACATTATCGGTCAAACCGGCACCGGAAAAAGCTATCTCCTAAGAAATTTAATCAAACAAGATATTGACAGCGGCGCCGGAGTCGGCGTTTTAGATCCTCATGGCGATCTGGTTGAAGCGATTTTAGGAATGATACCCAAGTCCCGTTACGAGGATGTTGTATTATTTGATCCGGCCGACATAGAATGGCCAATCGGTTTAAACCTGTTAGAGGCTTCTACTCCAACCGAAAAAGATTTTGCCATTTCAGAAATGATTTCAACTTTCCAAAAACTTTTCTTAGCCGAACATCTTGGCCCGGTTTTTGAACACAGCATGAGAAATGCCATGCTTACATTAATGGCTGATGATGGGAATCCCGGAACGTTGGCTGATATTCCAAGAATTTTTACAGATCCCGTCTTTGTCCGACAATTGCTTATAAAAGTTGCCGATCCGCTGGTGCGCGGTTTTTGGGAAAAAGAGATGCTTAAAATGAGCGAGCAAACTAAATCGGAAATGACCGGATATCTGGTTTCTAAAGTTGGCAGGTTCGTTGAAAATTCAATGATGAGAAATATCATCGGCCAAAGCCGTTCAGGAATTGATTTTAATGATATAATGAATAACGGAAAAATTTTACTCGTTAATCTTTCAAAGGGCCGTATCGGAGAAATAAACAGCGCGCTTTTAGGTCTCATTATGACGGCTAAACTTCAAATGGCGGCTTTTAAACGCGCCGAAGAACGGAACGAAGAATCGCGGCGCGATTTTTATCTTTATATGGATGAGTTTCAGAATTTTACGACGGATTCCATCGCCACTATTCTCGCCGAAGCCAGAAAATACCGCCTCAATCTTGTTTTAGCCCACCAATTCATCGGACAGCTCACCGAAAAAATTCGAGATTCGGTTTTCGGCAACGCCGGTTCCATTATTTCATTCAGAATCGGGCCGGAAGACGCCAAATTTTTAGTTAAATATTTTGAGCCGGTTTTTAATGAATCAGATTTGATAAACATTGACAACCGCCATGCTTACGCCAAATTGCTTATTAATAACGCCGCCAATATGCCGTTTAATATTGCAACCGAAACTTCACTTGAAAGCAGCCTGGACGAAGCCGAAAAATTAAGGAAATTGTGCAGACAAAAATATGCCAAGCCGCGCGCCGAGGTTGAAGAAATTATCAATAAACGTTTCGCAAAATAATGGAAATAAAATATACAAAAAAAGATTTTTGGCTGGCCATTTTAGCCGGCGAAATTGTTGTCTGGCTTTCTTTGCCGACTTTAAAAAATATAAAAATTCTAGAGTTGTTGGCAAAATGGGGGATTGGACTAAAATTGTTTGTGGTTTTTTGGGCGTTTTTTATCCCGGCCGGCGCCATTTTGGGCCTTTATTTATTTTATTCAGCGGCAAAATACAAAAATCAACTGGGCTTATTGCAGATGGGTAAATATGGAACTATCGGCGTCTTAAACACGTTTCTTAATGCCGGAATCTATAATTTTTTAATTTTCGTAACCAATATTGCCTCCGGTCTTACCATTGATTCGTTTTTTATCGCTGCATTTATCATAACCGTTACCAACAGCTTCTTTTGGAATCGCTATTGGACTTTTGAAAAAATGGGGGCGGAAACAGTTGGCAAAGACGCTTTTCAATTTTTCTTTGTTTCCGCCGTTGTGGCCGCTGTAAATTTTGTAATTTTACACATAATTGTTAATATAATCGGCGCCCCGGCGGGTATAGACCTGAAAATTTGGGCCAACATAGCGTTGGCTTTAACTATAATTACCGCTTTCTTTGGCAACTTCTTCGGCTATAAATTCATCGTGTTTAAAAAATAAAATTAAATTTTTAAAACGAAACCCCGCCCTGAGTTTTAGAATTATTCTTCCCAAAAAATTTCATGCGGGCGACATTCTTTCCCCCGCTTTTTATATTGAGAACGGAAATTTGTTTCCTCGCCCGCCATTTGTCGCCGGTTCTATAAGCCGTTTTGCCTTTTGCCGCGTTATTTCGTGAATAGTTTTTCATCTCTTTATTTTAGCATAAATTTATGCTAAAATAAAAATTGAAATCTATAAACTCTAAACCCTAAAGTTATGTCTCTGGTATTATACCGCAAATATCGCCCGCAGGAGTGGGACGAAGTCATCGGTCAAAAACACGTGACGCAAACGCTCACTAACGCCATCAAATTGGGACGGGTGAGCCACGCTTATCTATTTTCCGGACCGCGGGGGACGGGTAAAACCACCATCGCACGGCTTCTGGCAAAATCCATGGGTTGCGCCGATTTAGATTTAATAGAAATTGACGCGGCTTCAAACCGCGGCATTGATGAAATCAGAGAACTAAGAGAAGGGACTAAATTTGCCCCGACAGCGGGAAAATACAAAGTTTTTATCATTGACGAAGTCCACCAGTTGACCAAAGAAGCGTTCAACGCGCTTTTAAAGACCCTGGAGGAACCGCCGGCGCACGCCATATTCGTGTTGGCGACGACCGAGGCTCACAAAGTGCCTGACACCATTCTTTCAAGAGTCCAACATTTTAATTTTAAAAGATTGACGGTTTCGGACATTATTAAAAAACTGGAAAAAATCATAGCGGCGGAAAAAATAAAAGTTGAACCGGAAGCGTTGCGGCTAATTGCCAATTTCGCCGGCGGAAGCTACCGCGACGCCGAGTCAATGCTGGAACAACTGCGGGTTTGGAGTGACAAAATCATCACCAAAAAAGATATTGAAGAACTTTTAGGCGCGATTGATTTTGAAAAAGTGAAAGTTATGGTTGACCATCTTTCTTCGGGAACTGCTAAAGAGGCGATTGACTACATCGGCAAATTATGCGAAGAGGGAATCGATTTGCAGGAGTTTACCAAATCGCTTATCAATCATCTGCGAAAAATAATGCTTCTTAAAGTTGACGCTTCGCTTGTTAGTTTAATGGCGCAGGAGCTTACTCCCGACCAGATGGAAATAGTTAAAAAACAGGCCGAGGCGTTTTCACTTGATAGTGCCGCGCG
>Ga0209542_10004925_pt1 | contig 27091 bp, 20 predicted proteins | sample RifCSPhighO2_01_FD_184028 | JGI IMG/M metagenome (GOLD analysis project Ga0209542, IMG submission 184028) | Soil microbial communities from Rifle, Colorado - Rifle CSP2_plank highO2_0.1 (SPAdes) (version 2) | ecosystem: Environmental > Terrestrial > Deep subsurface > Rock core/Sediment ...
TTGCAAAGCTTGCCTTAGATGCATAAGGTATACAAATGTTCATAGATGAATTGACCATTCATTTGAAGGCCGGCCGTGGCGGTGACGGCGTGGTACGTTGGCGACATGAAAAGGGCAAGGATCACGCCGGTCCTTCCGGTGGGAACGGAGGTAAGGGAGGAGATGTTTATGCCGTTGCAGTGCGAGATATTGGCATTCTTTCTGCTTATCGTAATGTAAAAGAGTTTGAGGCAGGGCGTGGGGAAGATGGGGCAAAAAACCTGAAACAGGGTGCAACTGGAAAGGATGTTCTAATAAAACTGCCTGTTGGCTCACGTTTAACTAATCTTTCTACTGGATATTCGATAGAACTTTTAAAAGACACAGAAAGAATCCTGCTTCTTCGTGGAGGTAGAGGAGGGTTAGGAAATGAACATTTTAAGGGTTCCATCAATATCCGCCCGAAACAATCAACTCCGGGAGTCGAAGGGGAAGAAGCGGATTTTCATATTGAACTTCTTCTGGTGGTAGATGTTGGTATTATCGGCCTGCCAAATGCAGGTAAATCAAGTCTTTTAAACGCGCTTACCAACGCTCAATCCAGAGTGGGAAATTTCCCATTTACCACACTTGAACCGGCTTTAGGAGACTTTTATGGACTTGTCATGGCAGACATTCCTGGTCTCATAGAGGGGGCGACTAAGGGCAAGGGCTTGGGTCACAAATTCTTGCGTCATATTGAACGCACCAAGGCGCTTGTTCATTGTATTTCCTCCGAAGTTGAAAATTCTCCTGGAGCATACAGAGTAGTACGAAATGAACTTGAGCTTTATAATAAAGCCATGAAAAAGAAGCAGGAGGTGATTGTGCTGACAAAAGTGGATCTTCTGACTGATGAAGAAAGAGAGAAAAAGCTTGAACTTTTAAGAAACGTCGGCTCAGATGTATTTCCACTTTCAATATTAGACGATAGATTAGTAAAAGAATTTGGTAAATATCTTACGAAAAAATTTAAATCATGAACGATTATTTTCTAACTGTTGGACTTGAAATACATGCAGAGCTTTCAACTAAAACAAAAATGTTTTGTGATTCCAAAAATGATACTGATGAATCGCGTCCCAATATTAATGCCTGTCCGATCTGTCTCGGGTACCCCGGCACTCTACCGGTAATAAACTTCGAGGCGGTGCGGAAAGTTTTACGTCTCGGAGTAGCCGTTGGCGGAGAAATCGCCGATTATACAGAGTTTGATCGCAAAAACTATTTCTATCCGGACATTCCCAAAGGATATCAGATTAGTCAATATGCAAATCCCTTGGTTAAAGGCGGGGAGCTTGCTGGTGTCAAACTTACCCGTGTTCATCTGGAAGAAGATACGGCGAAATCCACTCATGATAAAAACGAAGAAAGTTTACTCGATTTCAATCGAGCGGGGATACCTTTGATGGAGCTGGTAACAGAACCGGTAATCAAGACCCCTGAAGCGGCGGCTAACTTTGCCCGCGAATTGCAACTTCTTTTAAGGTATTTAGATATAAGTGGGGCTAATATGGAAAAGGGAGAAATGAGAGTGGAAGCTAACGTTTCCGTTGCCAAGGTCAGACCTTTAGATTCAGAATTCCCAAGGTCTGACCTTGGCACAAAGGTCGAGATTAAGAATTTAAATTCCTTCAAGATTGTCGAAAGGGCCATTAAGTTTGAAATGGAACGTCAGATAGAAATATTGGAGAAAGGGGACAAAGTAGTGCAAGAGACCAGAGGATGGGACGAGAGCAAGGAAGTTACTTTCTCGCAAAGATTAAAAGAGTCGGCTCACGACTATCGTTATTTCCCGGAGCCCGATTTGCCAAAACTTTTTTTGAAAGAAGTTCCGGAATTAGCAAGAACGGTTCTTGCTAAAAGTTTGCCGGAATTGCCATGGGAAAAGAGAGAGAGATACAAAAAAGACTTCGGGTTAAAAGAGAGTGATATAGAAATCTATGTTCGAGAACCGAAGTGGGGGAGGTTACTCGAAGAGGTTGCGGAAAAGTTAAGAAATTCAAAAGCCGGCAAGTTTGAAAGTTTAATAACTTTAGCTTCTAATTATATTATAGTTGATCTAAAAAAGCCCATTCCGTCCCATGACTTAGTTGATATTATTAAAATGATTTCGGCGGGAGAAATTTCCTCGCGTGGCGCAAAAGAGATTTTGAAAGTTATAGAGTCGGAAGGCGGAGAGCCGCATATTATTGCGGTAGAGAAAAATTTGATACAAGAAAGCGATAGGGAAGTTTTGAAAACATTAGTGAAAGAAGTTTTGGAAGAAAATGTTGCCGCCCCGATTCAGTTTTTAGTTGGCCAGGCGATGAAGAAATCAGGTAGCCGAGCTAACCCGATTATCCTTCAGGAATTATTCCTCGAGATGCTTGATCGTTAGTTTTTTTATTTTCTTTTCAGCGTTGCTTTTGTTAGTACCTCCTTCAATGTCGTTAATTACATCTTCTAAAGTTGAAAGCTTATAAACTCGATAATTGTTCATGGGATGTCTTTGGGCCGGGAATTTACCCGATTTATCCCAATTACGGAGGGTAAGGGTAGATACGCCTAAAATCTCAGCGGCTTCTTTAATGGAAAAATATATTTCTTTCATATATCTATCTTATATAAACATTACTAATCACTTGTAATAGATCTTACATAAATTAATATAATATATCAATGTCTATATGTGGATAGTAAGTTAAATAGAGCATTGAATCCTTTTTTATGCCGGCCAACTTTGCTATTTAGTCTTTCTTGAGCTAGAGCCATGACCCTCCTGATTTGAGTCAAGATACGATAGGCACACTTATAGGTAACACCAAGCTGTCTTTCTATCTCTTTGGCTGAAATGTTGTTTCTGGCATTCGAAAAGATGAATAAGGCTTGGAACCACAGGCTTAGAGGTGTAGAGGATTTATGGAATATAGTATTAGCCAAAGGAGAGAGTTGGTAGCGGCATTTGGAGCACTGAAATTGCTTTCTACCCTTCAGTTTGTTCTTCTCTGTCCAGAATAAAGGCCTGTATCTGCCTCCACAAGAGCACTTCCTGTCATGAAGGGCGTTAAAGACAAACTTTATACAGGCTTCTTCCGAGGGGAAGTCCTCCCTTAAATCTCTTATAGTGTATTTATCTTTTCTAATCATAAAACCAGCTTATTCTAAGTAGCTTATGTTGTCTAGGGATAAGTATATTAATATCCACAATTCGGTATCTATTTTAGTAAATATTTCTGCCGAGATTTATACTTTATGTTGATAATAAAGCTTATTTTCCAAGCAGTAAATAATATATCTCGGCTACTGAATTATCTAAATAACATTCTACATCAAATTTATTTAGAACATCACAATATTAAAAAAATTGCTATTTCCTCTCCGATTTCTCTGCGCTATTTTTAGTTAGGTACTGATATTGATTTTGCGATCTCCAACCACACTTTGTCTTTGCTATCACAATCGGGGGTGGAAGTATGGCTAATGGCATATGGCGGTTAGTTTCTAGAATATGCCTTTTCTATAGAAGGTTTAAAGTTATCTTATATAAACATTACTAATCACTCATAAGTACTATTACATTAATTTGTATTATTTATCTGGCTCTTAAGTGTGGATAAATCAAATTAGCTCCTAGCTACTAGGTACTAGCTATTTAGTTAATAAATTCATAATAAATTTCAAAAGCTAGAAGCAAGAAGCTAAAACCTAAAAGCTAGTTTTCTTATCCCCAGTTTTTAACACTTTATCCATAGGTTTCTCCACTGCCGAGATATATAATTTATGTTGATGGCTCTATCTATTTTTCTTGAAGGCAAAGAATATATCTCGGCTAGCCGAGCATCAAAAAAAATTGGTTACGCAAGTGATTATATTGGTCAGCTTTGTCGGGCAAAAAAAATTCCAGGGAGACTTATAGGCAGAACTTGGTATGTCGATTTTGCTTTGTTGACCGAACATAAGAAGAATCGTCAACTGGGGAAAGTAAAAAAACTCGTGGTTAAAAAATTAGTTGAATCAGCTTCTATAGAGAAGTCAATTTTAACTTTAACGCCTAATGCCGAATTTACTAAAAAACTGTTCTTTACTTATGAAAATGATAATAGGCCGTGGCTACCCAAACTTTCTAAAAAAGATCGTTATATTGAACCTATCTGGACTTCTACTCTTGTCGGACAAGCTGTCGCGTTCTCCATGGCGCTTCTCATTGTTATAAGTACAGTCTTCTTTACTCTTGAAAAGACAAATCCTCGAGTTGCTATTGAGACAAGAAGCAAGTTGGAACATATTTATAATATCCCAAAAGAGTTTCTGATTGAATCAGCACAAATTTATGCGCACGCCACATTGAAGTTCGCGGATGAAGTCAGTACGCAACTTGCCGCAGTTTCTGTACCCGACTCACTCGGTAGTTCGACCATGCTCACTATAAATAATTTATTTGAAGCAATGCGAATGAGTTTCCGCCATCTCAAACAAATTGCTTTGGATAAATTCTTTTTCTCTTCCACTCCGCCGCAATTAACTTATACTATTCCCGCCACTTCACTCCCACCGTCACAAGCTCTAACGACCCCCACCCCTTCAATCAATCTCGGATCCTTGAAATCTGAACTCAAGACAGAATTGGAAAATTATATCCGTCTTCAAATTGATTCTATTTTGCCACGTCAAGGCGGGACGAACTCACCGATTGTAGTTTACACATCCGCGCCCGCTCTCGCGACGGCGGATTTTGAATCTTTCAGAACTAATTCAGTGGTGCCTGAAATTCATTACCATGTAACCAATCAGAGTAATAGCGACGCGGAACGTAACTCTATCAATCTTTCCAACATCACCGACGGTGGAACCTTCACCAATGCTTCCATCTCCAATTCAACATTCTCCGGTTCTCTGGTGTCCGCGAGCTCTCTTTCTTTCGGTAATGCTACTGGTACTTCCGCCACTACTACCAATCTTTTTTCTACCAATGCTACCTTTACTAATCTTACTGGTGTAACTTTGGGTCTAACCGATTTTTCTTTCACCAATGCTACCGGCACGGCCGCCACTTCCACTTCGTTCTTTGGCGGACAAATTACCGGCAATCAATTGGGAATCGGCGGTTCGGCCACCTCCACCATTAATTCATCAGGAGATTTGTTGGTGGTTGGCTCCACTACTCTCCAGAATTTCACTTTCCAAAATGCCACCGGTACTGCTGCCACCACCACCAATCTTTTCTCCACCACCGCTTCTTCCACCAATCTCTTCACCCAACTCTTTACTTTGAACGGCTTCACTCTAAGCTCCACCGCCAACGGCACGATCGGCGGCACCAACACCGGAGATGTGACGCTCTCCGGCACACCCGATTACCTAACCATCTCCGGCCAGACCATCACCAGAAATAAACTGGACATCTCCGATGACACCAACGCCACCGGGGGCTTGGGTCTCACTCTCACCGCCAATGACTTCGCCTGCGACACCGCCAACTCCACCACCTTCGGCTGTTTGGCTTCGGCCGATTGGACAACATTCAACAACAAGCTATCTTCTTACGACGCCTGGACTCATCCGGCTTACGGCGGTAGTGCCACCACTTCCTTACTCACTTTATCCGGTGGCTTCCTCAACACCGCCGCTTCCTCCACCATCGTGGGTAACTTACTCATCACCGGCAATTCCACCACGACCAATGCCACTACGACCAACTTCTTTGCCACCACCGCTTCTTCAACTAATCTCTACTCCACCAATCTTTTTGGTAACACTGCCAATCTCACTGAATCTGGCAATCTCTTTTACACCGACGTCCGCGTGAATTCATACATTCACGCTTCCACCACCATTCCTAAAACCTATACCGCCAACACCTTTACCGGAGCTCAAATTTTAGACAGTATCACCAGAAGCACCACGACCAACGCCACCACCACCAATCTTTTCTCCACCACCGCTTCTTCCACCAATCTCTTCACCCAACTCTTTACTTTGAACGGCTTCACTCTAAGCTCCACCGCCAACGGCACGATCGGCGGCACCAACACCGGAGATGTGACGCTCTCCGGCACACCCGATTACCTAACCATCTCCGGCCAGACCATCACCAGAAATAAACTGGACATCTCCGATGACACCAACGCCACCGGGGGCTTGGGTCTCACTCTCACCGCCAATGACTTCGCCTGCGACACCGCCAACTCCACCACCTTCGGCTGTTTGGCTTCGGCCGATTGGACAACATTCAACAACAAGCTATCTTCTTACGACGCCTGGACTCATCCGGCTTACGGCGGTAGTGCCACCACTTCCTTACTCACTTTATCCGGTGGCTTCCTCAACACCGCCGCTTCCTCCACCATCGTGGGTAACTTACTCATCACCGGCAATTCCACCACGACCAATGCCACTACGACGACTCTTTCAATAACTACCGCTTCCACTACTAATCTCATAGTCTCTTCAGCTGGCGGTTCAACTGGTTGCGCTCAATTTAGCACCGCCGGTTTGCTCTCCAATACAGGCACCGCCTGCGGTACTGGCGGAGGAACATTCTCTTGGACTCCCGGTACTTATGGAGCCACGATTGTTAATGCAACCTCTACCGCGCTCCAACTCAAGGGCGGACTCTATGCTTCCTCAACAGTTCGCTTTGGCAACGCTGGTATCTCCCCATTCTTCTACGACGGCGCGGTTGGTAACTTGGGTCTCGGAACAACTTCGCCGTTTTCAACTCTCTCTGTTTCCGGAAGTACATGGCTAGACTCAAACATAATTAACTTCGCTTCAACATCAGCTTCAACTCTAACTCTCAATTATTTGGCATCTGCCACCTCCACTATTCCAAATAACAAACTCTACGCGTGGACGATCGCGACCTCGACTACAGCAACTCCGATTTTCAGAATTGATACAACCTCAAGCGGTGCCGGCTCGGTCTCCGCCACTACTTCAATCAGAGGAGGCTTCGTTCTGGATGACGGGGCATTTAACTATGATTCATACGCGGGAATCGCTTCGGTTGATTCTCTTTCAACCGGTCCGATGGCGTTTGATGATAACGCGGGGATACTTTCGTGGATGGATATGCCGGTTTCCACCACGACAGCGGATATTGTCATGAGTTACTCCGCGCAAATAGGCGGCACTTCGATTCTCACTGTGTATAGCGAATCGAAGGGAACGGGCGGCGGTATTAAAAACGGCCGTATCGGCATCGGGACAACTTCGCCTTACGCGCTCTTATCTTTGGCCACTACAACCAATCAACTAATAGACCTGTTCGCCATCTCGACTTCCACTTCCGGCATTGTTTTCAAAGTTGATTCGTACGGCCGAACCTATGGCGATGGCGCTTACGCCTCGCCGGCGGCCGACTACGCCGAATATTTCTACACTAATAGTGTTGATTTGAAATCCGGCGAAGTTGTCTGTGTTGATGTTTTGGAAAACAATGCGGTCAAGAGATGCGAGCGCGGCGCAGACAATAACGTCATGGGTATTGTCTCCACCAAGCCTGCGGTTATTGGCAATTATATTAAGGCCGCCGAAGCCGACCCGTCTCATTACACTATTATTGGAATGCTCGGACAAGTTGATGCCTTTGTCTCGACAGAAAACGGTCCGATTAATATCGGTGACTCTCTAACCTCGGCGTCAACTACTCCGGGTTTTGCCATGCGCGCGAGTGGTGGCGACTCTACCGTGGGTATTGCTCTAGGACCAATGGCCTCGAGTACGGGCAAAATTAAAGTTTTGATTTCTCGCCGCAATAAGTCATTGGTGGTAGAGGAAGTTGAGGCCTTAGTAGTGGAGAGGGTTGCCGGTATGAAAATAGAAGACAAGGTAAGCCAGATGATTCAACAATCGGTTGATAGTTTGGATTTGGATCCGAAGATTACGGCCTTTGCCTCTACTACTCTATCTCTTAGTTCCCGTCTAGACGATATAGAATCTATTTTTGCCTCTACTTCGACCGCTACTTCTACCCCGGCTTCGACAAGCTCACCGCAAGCGAACTCGTTTGCCGGTAATTTCTTCAAAAATCTTTTCACTCGCATCACGGCATGGTTCGCGAGCGCGGCCAACGGTATCGGCGACTTCTTCGCCAATCGCGTACGTACCAAAGAACTTTGCGTCAGCGACGAATCAGGGGCGGAGACGTGTATTACTAAAGCCAAACTAGATGCGCTTCTTGGGAGTGTTATATTGAGTGAGTCTGAAGAATCCATTGTCGAGGAGTCAGTTGTAGAAGAATCTGTGGCGCCTGCCCCGAGCGAACTCATCGAGCTCATCGAGTCTGAGGACTCTTCAGAGTCGGAACGACCTGAAGGCTCTTCAGAGCCTGAACGGCCTGTTATTGAAGAGCCTGTCGTTTCCGACGATTCTGTCGGCCTGCCTGTCGGCGAGGCAGGGACCCCGACCGATAACATCGAGGCCGAACCCGCTTCTGAGCCAACTCCAGAGTCGGTGTCAACGCCGTAATATATTGACAATAATATACCGTTATATATACTTTAGTATATGCAAACAATTTTAAATATTAAAACTCAAAAGGACCTAAAAGAGGAAGCGCAAAGTTTAGCTAGTGAGCTTGGTGTGCCCTTAACTACGGTTGTCAACTCATATTTAAGACAATTTATTCGTGAACGTAAACTTGTGCTAGAAATGGAGCCAAAAGTGAAAAATAGTCTAATGGAAAAGTGGCACAAGATCAGTCTTGAAGCTGACAAAACTCTTCCTAAAAAGTTCACTAAAGCTACCGACCTGATGACATATTTGAAGATATGATAATTATTCCTACTAAACACTTCAAAAAGAAAGTGTCTAAATTGCCCAAATCTATTAAAATAAAACTATCCGAGAAAATCCAGCTTTTTATGGATGAGCCCAAAAAAGTTATTTTAAACAATCATACACTGCATGGTAAATACAATGGGTATAGAAGCATAAATATTACAGGCAATTACAGAATGATATATGAAGAATTACCCGATAATTCTGTACGTCTTATTGATATTGGCACACATCCTGAATTATATGAATAAAAACTTATTGATAATTTTGATTCTGATTGCCGTCGCTGGCGCTCTCTGGTATTTAAGAGGTGATAATGGTGGAGAAAATTATCCTTTCACCAATCCCGAACTTACGGAGCGATACGAAGATGAAGGGCTGGGCTTTTTCGTTGATTATCCTGAAGGCTTCATGGTCAATAATACAGAAGAGGAAAACGTGAAAGTTTTGGTTTTCAGCGAAAAGGATTCAGACCCGCCTGCTCGCCTCGCTGAAGCTCCGGCGAAGCGGGTAGGCGAGGCAGGGGAGTCATTTCAAATTTTTATTATGCCATATGACGAGCCCGGACCAATTACTCCAGAGAGAATTTTTATCGACCAGCCGGAGATGGTTATTAAAGACCCGCAAACAGTTGAAATAGCCGGAGAAGAAGCATTAGTTTTTTTCAGCACTGACCCGGATATAGGAGACGTCAGGGAAGTCTGGTTTGTGCATCAAGACCGCCTGTATCAAGCCTCCACTTACGCGAAATACGATGAATTATTGGCGAAAGTGATGAGGACATTTAAATTCAAGTAAATTTCCAATTTTTAATTTACAATTTTCAATCAATGAAAATAAGAGTAAGAAAGAAGATAAAGAAATGAATACCCAATGGAAACACAATATAAAAAATTAATTTTACGCGGGAAAACAATTGTTTTTATTGACTGGGCGAATGTGCATGGATGGGAGAAATCGTTGAAGCGCGAGATAAATAATGTCCCCCCGATTTCTCGGAGGGCGTGATTACCATGATACTAGCAAATCTAAAAACAATGTCAAGTACGATATCCACAGCTACAATAATATCAAATTTTCAATTTCTAATTCTCAATTTCCAATGAATGATACAATTAAAACAATGCCCCAATGAAATACGATTTAGAAGAAAGAACTGCCAAATTTGCTGAAAGTATTGTCGGCTTGGCGGGAAAAGTCGCAAAAAACGCAATCACCTTGCCGATAATTTCACAAATAGTCCGCGCCGGAACATCGGTTGGCGCAAACTACTGCGAGGCCAACGGCGCAAGCTCAAAAAAGGATTTTAAGAATAAAATCTACATTTGTAAAAAGGAGATCCAAGAGACAAAATACTGGTTAAGAATTATTTCAAACGCGGATAAAAATATCGCTGAAGAATCAAGAAAAATATGGAAAGAAGCGCAAGAATTAACCCTAATCTTTACAAAGATTATTTCAACTATGGAGAAAAACAAATGAAAATTAAAAGCATTGAAAATTTAATGAAAATTGTAAATTGTAAATTGTAAATTGTAAATTGCTTTTGCGCTGTTTTTATTTCTATCTTTCAGCAACAGCACAGAAGCAGCTATTATAATTCAAGCTCCCAAATACATCGGCTTAACCAACGGCCTCGTCGGCTCGCCTCGCTTAAGCTCCGGCGAAGCGGGCTACCGGTTTTTTGATGGGGTGAATATAATTTAAAAATATGAAATCCAAATCAAATAATTTCGCTTTTATAGACGGTCAAAATTTATATTTGGCTATTTTGGAGTTGGGGTGGAAGTTGGATTATAAACGATTTAGGGTTTACCTCAAAGAAAAATACGGGGTCCAAAAGGCATATATGTTTATGGGATTTTTGCCAGCCAACCAAGAGCTTTATAAATTTTTGCAAAGCGTCGGATTTATTCTTGTTTTTAAACCAATCTTGGAGGATAAAAACAATAAAGTAAAAGGCAATTGCGATGCCGAACTTGTTTTGCAGGCAATGATTGATATCAAAGATTACGACAGTGCAATCATTGTAACCGGCGATGGAGATTTTTATTGTCTGGTTAAGTATTTAGAATCTATTGGAAAATTTGGCAGGGTGCTTGCGCCGTCTCCTAAAAATTGTTCTTCGCTTTTGGAAAAAGTTGCCGGTAAAAAGATCGCATTTGTAAGCGATCTAAGGCAAAAACTTGAGTATAAAAGAAAGAAACCCCACAAGGACGAAACCTTATAGGGGGTCTTTCATGGTGACTATGAGTTTAATGTAGCAAATGTTAAAATATAAGTCAAGTACTATAATGTGGATAAATAAAAAATGAAAAACTTTAAATTTTTAACTGTCATTTTTATTTTTGCTTTTTACATTTTTAATTTCAAAGCCGCAGAAGCGGCGCTAATTGTTCAAGCTCCCAAATACATCGGCCTTACCAACGGTTTAGTGGGCTACTGGTCCTTTGACGGCAAAGATATGGCGGGCGTTACTGCCTACGACCGCTCCGGCAACGCCAACAACGGCACGCTTACCAACGGCCCCGTCCGCACCATCGGCAAAATCGGGCAGGCGCTTAATTTTGATGGGACGAATGATTATATAAATGCGGGAGCCGGCGCCAGTCTTTCCATCACGGGTCCGGTGTCAATTTGTGCTTGGGTTAGAGCCGATGCGTTGCCCGGCATTGAGCATGCTATTGTCGGTACTCTTAACGAAAGTACCGGGGATCAACATTATACATTGAGCGTTCAAACTGATGGAAGTGTATTCTTTTTTTGGTCAAATGCCTGGAATTATGAAATTTGGAGAACAGGAAGTGGTCTAATAACAACCAAAAAATGGCAGCATATTTGTGGTGTTCGCATTAGTGACAGCGATGTAAGAATATTCATTGATGGGAGTGGTCGCTCTGTATCAAATATTGGCGATTTTTCAATACCAGTCGCTTCTGGGAATTTGTTGATCAGTGATGATACCAGTGATTATGATTGGCACGGCTCCATAGACGACGTCCGCGTCTACAACCGCGCGCTTTCGGGGGATGAAATCAAACGCCTCTACCGCATTGGAGCGACGCTGAAAGTTAATACTTCAATCAATAATGATTCGCTTACGAAAGGTTTGGTGGGCTATTGGACTATGAACGCCCCGGATGTCGCGGGGACAACCGCGTATGATCGTTCTGGAAATTCCAAAAACGGCTCATTTCTCGGTCAAGATATTTCAGCGCAAGGCCTCGTCGGCTGGTGGAAATTGGATGGCGCTTCGTCCGGCAGCATTGCAAACGGAACTACTGTTGGGTTGGAGGATTCAAGCGGACAAAGCAACAACGGCACTGCCTCAAACGCCAACGGAACCGGCATGGCGTGGACAACTGCGAAAATAGGCGTCGGCGCTGTAAATTTTGACGGGGTGGATGATTATGTGAACATCGGCGGACCGGCGTCCCTAACAAATATCCTACCTTTTAGCATCGCGGTGTGGATGAAAACCCCTGCTGGCGTAGATACTTATCGCGCGATAGTCGGTGAGAGTGGACAACAAGAGTTCACCAAATACTGGGGACAATTAAATTACTATGATAATGGAGATAACATAGGTACGGCTACTCTCTCGGCGAATACTTGGTATCACGCCGTGCTTACGGTAACTGCCACCACTAAAACACTTTATTTGAACGGCGCAGTAGATGGCACATTTACAACTGGAAGTTTCAATAGTTTTACCGTTAATGCTATTGGCCAGAATGGAGCGAGTGGCGAATATTACGATAGCACATTAGATGATGTCCGCATCTACAACCGCGCGCTTTCGGCGAGCGAGGTTGCGCAACTCTACTCATACGGCCTTCCGAGGTTTGTCCCTACGGCCGGCAGAATCGGCCAAGGGGTTGATTCCACTCAATCTTACGTCAATCCCGGCAATGTCAGCTCATCCGTCAATAGTTTCTTGTTCTGGATGCGCACCGCGTCTTCTTCTCCCACGGTCAATTTGCTTGACCTAAACGCGAGCCAAAATATTAAAATCGTGGCGGGTACGGTTACGGCGAGCGGTATCACGAGCCCCTCCATATTTGTTGACGGCGTCTCGGGATCAACGGTGAACGCCGGATGGCATAATATTGCCGTTACCACCGGAACCGCGGTCAACGCGAGCGCCGTGAATCTCGGGCTTAACGCGACAACCACGGCTCCGCTTGACGGCGTCTTGGATGATGTGAGGTTTTACAATAGAGTAATTAACACGGACGAAATCAAACGCCTCTACCGCATCGGGGCGACGCTGAAGATTAACACCGATGTTTCGCGCGACAATCCGGATTTGGAGCGCGGCCTCGTCGGCTACTGGTCCTTTGACGGCAAGGATATGGCGGGCGATACCGCCTACGACCGCTCGGGCAACGCAAACAACGGCACGCTCACTGGCGGCCCCGTCCGCGCTATCGGCAAAATCGGGCAGGGGTTGAGTTTTGGCGCGAGCGATACCGATGATAAGGTTTCCATCACCAGCAATTTCAACGGCACAGGAGTTGTTAGCGTTTCGGCATGGATGTATCCGCGCGGCGGAGGCGGAGGCGATTTCGGTAGAATTATTACCAACGAGCAACTGTATGTTGCAGTAAAGGGGAGCGATTTTTCTCTATTGTTTAGCCGTGATTCCGGTGCGAATGCATGCGCATCACTTGTGTCTGTTTGGGCGGCAAATAATTGGTATCACGTTGTCGCGGTAAGCCCCGCGTCCGGTGCCACTGTACAATGGTATATTAACGGAAGCGATGCGACGAACGAGGCTGGTTGTGGTACACCGGTCAGCGCCACGTCATGGAATATAGGCAACAACGCCGGGAGTTCTAGGAGTTTCAACGGCCTCATCGACGACGTCCGCATATATAATCGCGCATTAAGCGCCGATGAAATCAAGCGATTATATAACCTTGGAAGATAAAGCAATAAATGAAAGTTTAAAAATCAAAATGGAAAATTATCCCGATTTCATCGAGGACTCTCGACAAAGTCGGAGCAAAGCAAAATTTAAAAATGAGTTTAAGGCCAGGTTGTATAAATGAAAGGAAAAAAATAATTTTGCTATTTTAAATTGTAATTTTGATTTTTGATATTTACATTTTGATATTGAGTGGCCGCGTGCTTTCGGGGGATGAGATTAAAAGATTATATAATTTGGGGAGATAGACATATATTTTAAACTATGCTAGAAATATATTATGGATACTAACAATAAAACCATTGTAGAGGCGCCGGAACTAAGCAAAATTTTAAAGCCAGAACATGAAAATAAATGGGTGGCTTTTTCTCCGGACTATAAAAACATTGTTTCTGCCGGCGATACTCTTAAAGAAGCAGTTTTAATGGTGCAGGAAAAAGACAGAGAAAATGTTGTGTTTTATAAAGTTCTGCCTCCGAATTACGAGCCGGCATTTTTATGAAGTATAAATACTCGACAGTTTTCCCGCCATCTTATACCAAGAAATTTATACGGCGTCCGATGGTAGAAATTGAGATTTTTGGACCCAAAAGCAAACTAAAACAACTCGCTCTTATAGATTCCGGAGCCGATTATTCTTTGTTTAATTTTGATATAGCAGAACTCGTTGGAATTGATTTAAAAAACGCGAAACAAGACAAGGTTACAGGCATCACTGGCCACGGAGAAATATTTTTTACTGACATTGAAATTAAAATTGAGCATCTTGATAATAAAATAAGAATTCCTGCCGGTTTCATAAAAAGCCCGCATGTTTCAGTGCTATTGGGGCAAGAGGCGTTTTTTGATCTTAACAGAATAAAATTTGAACGCGATCACGATGCCTTTGAAATAAATCCGGTCGGCAAATAAATTCAACGGCCTCATCGACCCGCCTCGCCGTAGCGATGCAAGGCGGGCGACGTCCGCATCTACAACAGGGCATTAACCTCCGATGAAGTTAAGCGATTATATAACCTAGGAAGATAAACAATAAATGAAAGTTTAAAAATCAAAATGGAAAATTATCCCGATTTCATCGAGGACTCTCGACAAAGTCGGAGCAAATCAAAATTTAAAAATGAGTTTAAGGCCAGGTTGTATAAATGAAAGGTAAAAAATAATTTTGCTATTTTAAATTGTAATTTTGATTTTTGATATTTACATTTTGGGAAGGTGATGTTGCCACCACAATATTGCACATTTTATTTGATGTGATAAGATGGCATTATGGTAAAAATAAACACAACTTCAACCCCGCGAGCAGATTTGCATACTATTATACGCAAGGAAGTAGTTGATGTATTTACGGAACTATTAAGCGATCCGGACGCGGGTTTGGAACTAAATCCATTGTTTGAAAAGCGGCTCAAAAAATCTCTCAAAGAGAAAGCGCAAGGAAAGATTACGCCTCTCGCTGAGGTTTTTTCTCAATTTTCCGTTTAGATTTCTCAGATCTTATTAAATGGGCGATTGGCAATTTAATATCACGGATCAGGGCAAGGCCGATTTGAAAAATTTGGATGCGAAAGTACGGCAAAGGACTTTAGAAAAGATTCAATGGTTTATAGAAAATTTTAAGAATCTCGCGCCAATTCCACTCGGAGGTTCATGGAGCGGGTTTTTTAAGTTACGCGTCGGAGACTGGCGTATAGTGTATGAAATTAATTATTCGGAGCATAGAATCACGGTGTGCGCAATTGATAACAGAGATAAGGTTTATAAAAAACGACACTAAAAACCAAATCAAAGACGTCCGCGTCTGCCCTCCTTCGCTAAAGCTCCCGCCGTCGCTGAAGCTTTGGCGGACAAGTCGGACGGGCAAGCAACCGCGCGCTGTCGGGGGATGAGATTAAGAGATTGTATAATTTAGGAAGGTAGCGAATTTGATTTGTCTTTTATGAATCGTTTTGATATCATCATGCTATGTCTACCGTAGAACTGCAAAAAATTGAAAAAATTGCTGCCGAAAGTGTTGCTTTTGCGCGGATGGCTCTTTCCAAAAGCAATGAGCTAGAAGCTTATTTAAGCCTGCTCGAATATCGTGCCGGTAAGGCTCACAAACATAAATCAGTAAATACGCTTTTCAAAAACCGGTGAATTTAAAGACGCACAAACTTGGAGGAATATTAAAGGGTTAAGGTCGTGGATCGAGGATCCGCGACCCGCGATGCCGACTTCGTCGAGCATTCTCGGCAAAGCCGGAACAAAGTCGGGGTCGGGACTTTCGGCGGACGAAATCAAACGCCTGTGCAATTTAGGACGTTGATTTTTGTCATGCGGCGTGATAGGATAAAACAGTGAAATATTTAAACTTTTCGGTAATCATTGAGGAAGATAAAGATGGGTTTTTTGTATATTGCCCGGAGTTGCAAGGTTGTTATACGCAAGGTAAAAATTATGAAGAAGCGATGGAAAATATTAAAGACGCAATTCAACTTCATGTAAAAGACAGGCTGACCAATAAGAGCGAGCGATTTGTGCGGTCAAAATCTATTAGTTTGTCAACCGTTGAAGTAGCGGTTTAGCCCGCTCCGCTATGCCCAAGCTCCCTCGCTTAAATGCGAAAGAAATTATTGTAGCGGCTCGATCGACCTGCCTCGCCGACGAGCCAAGGCGGGCGACGTCCGCGTTTACAACAGGGCATTAAGCGCCGATGAGATTAAGCGTTTATATAACCTTGGGAGATAAACAATAAATGAAAGTTTAAAAATCAAAATGGAAAATTATCCCGATTTCATCGAGGACTCTCGACAAAGTCGGAGCAAATCAAAATTTAAAAATGAGTTTAAGGCCAGGCTGTATAAATGAAAGGTAAAAAATAATTTTGCTATTTTAAATTGTAATTTTGATTTTTGATATTTACATTTTGATATTGAGTGGCCGCGCGCTTTCGGGGGATGAGATTAAGAGACTTTACAATATGGGAAGGTGATTTTTGGCGCTTGCCTTATTAAAGGTTATTTGTTAATATAAAAACATGGCAACCATAACTATACTTCGAAAAACATATCAAGAATTGGTAAAAAAAGCCCAAATATTTGAGCGGTTTAGGGCTATCATGCGCGAAGATTATCCAGTAGAAACTTATTCGGACGAGCGGATAAAAGAATTTGAAAAATCCGATAAAATCTCGCCGAGATTAAAAGACTCGCTTAATTTAATTCTTAAACGCCGTGGTTAAAGTGTTTTTGGACGCCAATGTTTGGTTTTCAGCCGCTCACTCGCAAGAAGGCGGCTCTTTTTTCATAATGCGATTAGCTAAAGCAAAATTACTTGCAATTTATGCCAATAAGTATGTTTTAGACGAAGTCGAAAGAAATCTGCTGTTGAAATCGTATGACTCGTTAAAACTTTATTATACGCTTTTGTCCGAAGTTAATCCGACTATAGTAAGTTTAAAAATTTCTTCGACTTTTGAAAGAAAATTCGGCAGATTTGTGCCCTCTAGCGATTTGCCTGTTTTGGGAGGAGCAATGGATAGCGGCGCGGAACATTTGGTGACTTTAGACAAGCGCGATCTTGCCAATTCTGAGGTGCGCAGTCTTAATTTGCCATTTTCAATATTGACGCCAGGGGAATTTCTTGGGTTGTGGCGAAAGGAATTTGAAAAGTAAAGAACGGCCTCATCGATTTATTCTGAGCGTAGTCGAAGGGCGACGTGCGCGTCTACAACAGGGCGCTTTCGGGGGATGAGATTAAATGATTATATAACCTTGGAAGATAAAGCAATAAATGAAAGTTTAAAAATCAAAATGGAAAATTATCCCGATTTCATCGAGGACTCTCGACAAAGTCGGAGCAAATCAAAATTTAAAAATGAGTTTAAGGCCAGGCTGTATAAATGAAAGGTAAAAAATAATTTTGCTATTTTAAATTGTAATTTTGATTTTTGATATTTACATTTTGATATTGAGTGGCCGCGCGCTTTCGGCGGATGAGATTAAAAGATTGTATAATTTAGGAAGGTAGAAATTTTTGTATTTGATTTTTTAAATTAAGCTGCTATAGTAGTATTATGAAAAAACACAAAGAAAATATACTTCAATATGATGCTGTTTTTGAGCCAAACGGAGCCGGATATACGGTTACCGTACCTAAACTTCCAGGACTTGTTACTGAGGGAAATAATTTAAAAGAAGCGCGGGCAATGGGGAAAGACGCGATCAAATGTTATTTAGAGGCCATGCTTAAAGACAGTTTATCCACTGCAATCGGTATTCCTAAACGAGAAAGAATTACAGTTGGAGTTTAACTGTTTTGCCAAAATTACCACGTATTCCTTCGGCATTAGTTATCAGAGTTCTAAAAAGAGCTGGTTTTTATGAATATCATCAAAGCGGAAGTCATGTTCAGCTTAGGCATTTGATTAAAAAAGAATTGAGGGTTACAATTCCTTTCCATAGAAAAGAATTAACTCCGAAAACCTTAAAATCTATAATCAAACAAGCCGATCTAACTGTTGATAAATTTATAGAGCTTTTGTAGATGTTAACGGCCTCATCGACCTGCCTCGCCATAGCGATGCAAGGCGGGCGACCCCGGTACCACTCCGACTTCGGTCGGAGGCTACGGGGCAAGCGTCCGCGTCTACAACAGGGCATCAAGCGCCGACGAGATTAAAAGATTATATAATTTTGGGATATAGATTATATATGTGTATTAAGCTTTATTAATGTTATATATTTGTATAGTTTAAAGTGAAGATTTAATGTTTTAATTTAGACTTTTATATTTTTAGATTCAATTAAATTATCCACAGTAATTTTCACCTCGCTTAATGTATAATTAAGAAATAGAAAAAGGAGCAAAGTAATAAAATTTATGCAGACCAACCTTTCCCGAATCGTTTTTTCAATAGTAGTTTTTGCAGGGACTTTTCTCTTTTCCCAAAAAGTAATTGTTCCTAATCTTCTAACACTTGAAGACATCAAACCCGAAACCCAGCTGGCGCAGGTTGCTCAAACCGCATCCTGCACTCACTACGCTTCTCCAAACGGGGGAGGCAACGGCCTCTCGCAATCCTCGCCGTTTCAGATTGCAAATTTCTGGTCAGTTGCAGGACCTGGAAAGACGCTTTGCCTTTTGGATGGAATATATACAGGAGGCAACTCAATGATTACTCCGCCAAGCGGGCTTGGTGGATCGTCTGGTAATCCCATTACCATTAGGGCGCTCAATGATGGCTCGGTAGGCATCAATGGCCAAAGTGCCAGGCAACCGTTAAAATTCAACAATAATTCGTGGTGGATAGTAGAAGGAGTTAACCTCTACAACGGTTCAAATAATGTCGTCGAGGTATGGACGAACTCAAACAACAACATCTTTCGTCGTATCGTTGCATGGGATGCTCCTGTGACTGACAATGCGATGCTTTTCCTAAACGGGCAAAATACCGGCAACTTGTATGAGGACATCGCCGGGTTCGGTAACGCAAGGAAAATTTTCGAATGGTACAACGGCGGTGCGAGCGGGACGGTCACGATTAGGCGTGCATGGGGGCAGTTTTCGGCGAACACATGGTCATCACCCGGCGGCCCAAAGATGGTGTACAGCAATATGTATAATTCTCGCAACGCTCTCTATGAAAATCTCATAGGGAATTGGGACAAAACTTCCACTAGCCCGGTAGAGGATTACGGACTTTTCTCTGGCGATCAGATTAATGACGGGGGCACACATTGCATTAATCACAGAAACTACGGTTCTATCGGGTATATTAAAGCGTCAGATAATGCAGATACATTAAATGCCTACGCCGCAGCTCACGGATGGTACGATCAGGATTGCTTGGATTTCAAAAACCTAGTGATGTACATCCAGCCCGGATCTCACACCGGCATTTCGCCGTTTATCGGTGACAATTATCAGGGTGGCCGAACCTATGCGTACTTATCGAACGTCACTACGATTTCATCAGCATCGCCATCCATCGCAGGCGACTGGACGCAAAGCAACAATTCTTTTGTTAGTTCTGTCGCAGCCGCCCCGAATATCTGGAACGGAGCTGGGACAAGCGGCGCGAGAGTCTGCAAACAATACGTAAATGGCACTCTGACAAACAATCCTCTCTGGCCATGGCCGATGGATGCAAGAATCAGAGCGGCTGTAATCGCTTCCGGCAGAAGCGCGGATTCAATTTTCGGCGGAACAGGAAATTCCGTCACCCAGCAAATGGAACAGATTTTCGGAGCAATTCCTTCCGAATGCAGAACCGGAGGAACCACCGTTACTCCCGCCCCCACTGTCTCTCTCTCCGCCAATCCCACTTCAGTCACATCAGGCACAGCCTCAACCCTCTCTTGGTCTTCATCCAACGCGACTTCCTGCACGGCATCAGGAGCTTGGTCAGGAACCAAAGCAACCTCCGGCTCACAATCAACCGGCAACCTTACGGCAAACTCCACCTTTACACTTTCCTGCACCGGAACCGGAGGAACAACCAACCAATCTGTAAACATTACGGTAACAGCTCCAATAATAACCACAGGAAATACATCTTCTTGCACCCATTACGCCTCTCCAACCGGAGGAGGCAACGGGCTTTCTCAATCCTCTCCTTTCCAGATTGCTAATTTCTGGTCAGTGGCTGGACCGGGAAAGACTCTTTGCCTTTTGGATGGAATATATACAGGAGGAAATTCGATGATTGCGTCGCCGTCTGGCTTGAGTGGTTCGTCAGGAAATCCGATTACTATTAGAGCGCTAAACGATGGCATGGCCAGAATCGACGGCCAAAGCAGCAATAAACCTGTTGGGTTAAGCGGCAATTCTTGGTTTGTTATCGAAGGCATAGATGCGTATAACTCCGGGCAGGCGTCAGCATTCGGCGTCTCCAATGGTTCAAATAATGTCACAGTTCGGCGGGTTGTCGTATGGAATGGCCAAAACGCTAATAACGGAACGGTGTCAATCTACAACTCATCAAATACTCTCTTTGAAGATATCGCAGCATTTGGCACGGCGAGAAATAACTTTCAACTTACTCAATCTGCAAACAGTTTTACTGTACGTCGAGCATGGGGAATGTATGAGTATGATACATCATCCACCGGACCGGAAGCGGTTTTTGAAGCAATGTATAATTCCAGCAATAACCGTTTTGAGAATGTGATTGGTACATGGGCTGACTCCACTACGGCTGTAAATCCCTACGGGGTATTCTTTATTGGAGATGAAGGCACTGGACATGAAATTCTTGGATCAATCTTTTATGTTAAAAATAGTAGTAGTTTTGTTCCCAGTGATCTTGTTTACCATAACGCCAACAACGGTATTTCGATCAGAGATGTAGTTGCTTACACGGCGCAAGCGAGTAAGATTCCGTTTGGACTAGGCAATTCAAGCGGAGGTAGTAAAGTTTTTGCAAATAATACTGAAATTGGTGGTAGCGCCAGTTCGGTAGGGGGTAATTGGTCAATTAGTAATCGCATTGATGTTGATACTGTCTCCCAAGCTCCCAACATCTGGAATGGTTCTGGCACTCAAGGCGCAAGAGTATGCAAGCAATATGTAAATGGAACACTAACATCAAATCCTCTTTGGCCATGGCCGATGGATGCGAGAATCAGACAGGCATTGACACGCGCAGGCAAGAATCCGGACGCAGTCTTCGGTGGAACAGGAAATTCCGTGACCCAGCAAATGGAACAGATCTTTGGTGCGATTCCTTCCGAATGCAGAACTGGAGGAACCACCAATCCAGTCCCTACCGTCTCCCTTTCCGCCAGCCCCACTTCCGTAACTTCAGGCACAGCCTCAACTCTCACCTGGTCTTCAGCCAACGCGACTTCCTGCACCGCATCAGGCGCATGGTCTGGAACTAAAACAGTTTCAGGGACTCAATCAACCGGCAGCCTTACAACCAGCTCCACTTTCACTCTTTCATGCACAGGTTCGGGAGGCACAGCCAGCCAGTCCGCAACGGTGAATGTTACTGCTCCAACAGCTTTCGATTTCACTCTTTCCAACGGAGGAAACAAATCAGTCACTCAAGGGTCATCAGTAACTAACTCCATAACCGCAACCCTTTCTTCAGGAACCACTCAATCAACAGGATTCGCGGTATCAGGTCTTCCATCAGGCGCCACCGCTTCATTCTCACCAACCGCCTGCTCTCCAACCTGCTCCTCCACCCTTACAATCAATACTCTCTCAACGACTCCAACAGGGAATTACACGATCACCGTCACGGCGACAGGCGGATCTATAACAAGAATCTCAACATTTACTTTGACGGTGAATGCGCCAACAACCACTTCCAGTTCCATTTCTGCTTTCAAAACCCTCTCTCCCATAACCATAGACGGCAATTTGAATGAAAGTGTTTGGTCTTCAGCCAACTCGGTAACTTTCTCCGGCAGCAACAACACAGTCAAAGTTTCCACTCTCTGGGATAACACGAATCTCTACTTTGCTTATGATGTGACCGACTCTCAACTTGAAGCTCTGAATATCGCAACTGCCCTCTGGCAGGACGACAGTGCCGAAATCTATATTGATACTCAAAACAACAAAACTACCACAATGGACGCCAATGACTTTTATTTCTTCTCCAACATCAACAACATTGTCTTTCCTTCGTCCATTACGGGAAGAACCCTAACCAAAACAGGCGGCTACACCATGGAAATCAAAATCCCATGGTCATCTATTTCAACTATTCCCCAAGCAAACAAAATTTTAGGCCTTCTGCTCGCCAATAATGACAGAGATGGGGGAGTGATCAAACAATTTGACTGGATGGATATTGTAGCAACGGAAAGCTATTCCCAACCCAATCTCTGGGGCTCACTCACTCTTTCAGGAACGACTGTGGGAGCAACTCAATCCTCCACCAAATTCTCAATCAACGATCGAGTCCAAGTTTCGTCCGGCCCGCTCAATGTCCGCTCCACCGCCAACGGAACTTTACTTGGCACTCAAGCTACCAACGCTCTTGGCACAGTAATCGGCGGCCCAACTAATGCTGGAGGATACAACTGGTGGAACATCAACTATGACTCCGGAGTGGACGGCTGGAGTGCGGAGGATTATTTGATTAAATACATCACGTCCGCCACTCCCACCGTCTCAATTTCCGCCAATCCCACTTCAGTAACTTCAGGAAGCGCCTCAACTCTTTCTTGGTCTTCAGCCAACGCCACTGTCTGCACCGCATCAGGCGCATGGTCTGGAACGAAAGCAACTTCAGGATCACAAACAGTTTCTCCAACTGCTACTACAATATATACATTAACTTGCACGGGCACAGGTGGAACTGCAAGCCAATCGACGACTGTCAGCGTGACCGCTCCAACAGCTTTCAATTTCACCTTATCTAATGGAGGCAATAAATCAGTAACCCAAGGCTCTTCAGTTACCAACTCCATAACTGCCACTCTTTCTTCAGGGACATCTCAATCAACAGGATTCACTGTCTCCGGTCTTCCCACCGGAGCCACCGGATCGTTTTCATCAACCGCCTGTTCTCCGACTTGTTCAACCACTCTTACTATCAATACTCTCTCATCAACTCCCACTGGAAATTACACGATCACAATAACTGCCATTGGAGGATCAGTTATCAAAACTTCAACATTTATTTTGACGGTGAATGCACCAACCGTAACAACAACAACTTCTGAAGCCACGACACTTATGGATTTTAACTCAGGCAGCGGCACGAGCCTGCCTGGATGGACATATTGGGCAAGCGGAGCAGATGACTATGGCAGTCCGGGCTGGAGAAAAGACAGCGGACGTTTTGTCAGCGGCAACACCAACTGGATGCCGAGAATAATGTCATACAACTCCTATGGGCAAGATGTCCTGGGGACAATCGACACCGCCAATCGCGCCCCGTCAACTTCTTCGGGCGGCAGTCTCCGCGTTTCTGACACTGGGAAATCATCTGTTCAGCAAGCGGCTTGGTGGTGGATCAACGACACGAACTTTGGCAGTCAGGGTCTCGCAAACGCCAACACGGACAGACTTGACTTTTACTTCAAAACACAAGGTCTTACCACTAACCCCGGTCTAGAAGGGAGTGAGCCATCCAGCTACAACATTCATATCGGCACTTATCTTTGCTGGCCAGGAGGCGGCTACGGCGGAGGAGAAGGTTGCCCAACAGAAGCAAGTGGTCAGCATTACTATCATTATCTGACGATTCATGATGGCGCATGGCTCCGTGTTGTTCTCGACCGCCATCCCCAATGGTTGAGGGATTGCTGTGAGCCGAGTGATAATCCGGCAGGGTCGTCTCGTCCCTACTTCCAAAATATGAATAGCCTCTATCTTATGATCCGCGATGACCAACCCAACAACACAAGTTTCTGGGTTGACGAGATGAGATTCTCGCAAAGTACTCAGCCGGAAAACGATATTTCTATCAGTAGCGTTTGGACCGGTTATTGGGCGAGTACAAACAGTTGGGAAATCGGATTTAATGACACATCTTTTCCGCACGGCAGTTACAATGACACCTCAATGAGCTCCTTTGAGATTCGGTACTCAAATGCACCGATTACCAATGCCAACTTTTCATCAGCTACTGCGATCACACCCCTCTATCACGGCTATGGCAGTGCGGGCAGGATTAAGCGACCAAATCCGTGGAAACTACCGGCGTGGACGAGATTTACTCTCCCTTCAAGTTTCAATGCGCCCGGCGCTCATGTTTACTTCGCAATCAAAGACGTTTCCTCTACTGCGAACGGCGACGGGCATAATTCTCCAAGTTCGTATGTTAAAACTATTGATTATGTAGTACCTGGTGGAACCGGTGTTCCTACCCCAACCCCCACCGTCTCCCTTACCGCGAGTCCGACTTCTATTACTTCAGGCACAGCCGCAACTCTCTCCTGGTCTTCATCCAACGCCACTTCATGTACGGCTTCAGGAGGACCTGCCTCGCCGAGTCAAGGCGGGTGGTCAGGAACCAAATCAACTTCAGGCTCCCAATCTACCGGCAACCTTACAGCCAACTCAACTTTCACTCTTTCCTGCACCGGAACTGGAGGAACAACTAACCAATCTGTGATTGTGAATGTTACCGCTCCCGTTACAGATACTACCGCCCCGATCATTTCCAACATTTCAGCTTCTCAAATCACTTTATCTACCGCTCAAATCTCATGGACAACTAACGAAAATGCCGATTCCAGAGTTGAATACGGGCTTTCTTCAACATACACATCTCTCTCTCCATTAAATCCCGCCCTTCTCACTTCTCACTTCCAGGTTCTGACATCTCTGCTTCCGAGCACCACATATCACTATCGAGTGAAATCCAAAAACGCGGCAGGTCTCGAAGCAGCTTCAGGAGATCTCACATTCACGACCGCGTCCCCGCCCGACACCACTCCTCCTTTCCAGATCACAAACCTTGCGAGCTCAAACATCACTTCAAATTCAGTTACCTTGACATGGTCCGCTCCCGGCGACAATCAAAACACATCCTCATATGAAATACGCTATGGCAATACTCCGATTACCTCGCAAAACTTTGCCTCCCAAACCCTTCTTCAAAACCCTCCTTTGCCTAAAGCGCCCAGTCTTTCTGAATCAATAACCATTGGCTCACTTCTTCCTTCATCCACCTACCATTTCGCGATCAGGTCAAAAGACAATGCCGGAAACGCATCGGTATTATCAAACATTGTTTCCGTTACCACTCCTTCTGCTCCCGTAATCCGTGACATTCTCCCGCCTTCGCTTTCAAGTATCGCCCATTCCTCAATTGCCACCTCTTCAGCCCACATTACTTGGCAGACAGACGAAACCGCTGATTCAAAAGTGATTCTGGGTAAATCCGCAACCCTGCTTAATATGCAAACGCTCTCCTCGCTTTTTGGTCAAAGCCACGATCTTCTCTTTCCCGGCCTCAAGAGAAAAACCACTTATTTCTATCGGGTCGTGTCCAAAGATTTGGAAGGAAACAGCGCCACCTCTTCAGTCTTCTCCTTCAAAACGGCCACTGGCACTCCGCCTAAGATTTTGGCGGTATTGGCGCGACAAGGTTCAGTAATTCTTTCCTGGCAAGTTCCGGACGATCTCTTCATACGGCAAGTGCGTATATATAGAAGAACGGACCGATATCCGGTTGCTAGCGATGATGCGAGTCTCCTTGCTACGATTATTGATCTTACCCAGACCCAATACACCGATGTTTCCGCAGTTGATGGCACAACCTACTTTTATTCCATTTTTGCGATAGACGACGAAAATATCTTTTCCGAACCCGCCGAGATTTCTTTCACTCCTCAAGCTCCACAGACTTCCCAACCTTCTCAAGGTTCGAGAAGTTCCGGTGGTGGCGCCAGCCGTAGCTCCGCTTCTCCTTCAATAGTCTTAATCCGAACACCTGCAGTCCAGACTATTACCAATGTCACTCTAACGGGTCCCTTTGGTCCAGGTGTTTCTGGCGCCCAAGTTACTCTCCTGCAACAAACTCTTGTCCGAGATGGTGTCTACCCTGAAGCCACTGTCACCGGCTACTATGGTTCTGCTACCCAATCAGCCGTCCGACGTTTCCAACAGAAGTATGGTATTGAAGCAACCGGTATTGCCGGGCCCCTTACCCGCGCCAAGTTGAATGAACTCTACAGTGAAGTCCCCACACTCACCCCAGTAGCTGAAGCACAGAGGCAAGAACGAATCCGCCAGATTAAGACTCTACTTGCTCAACTTATAGAACAACTTATCGTCTTACTACAAGCACAACTGCCTCGGAATTAGATTAAGTATAGTAAGATAGAAGAGATAATATGGAGTGGAAATTTGACAGCACGGGATTTAAATTTGTCGTAAAATTTATTGGGCAATTGGTTCTACTTTATTTTCTGACCTCATTTTTGTCTAATTTTGTTTTTTCTAATATTTATGAAAATAGAGAATATGTTTCAGAAAATAGGCGTGAGAATCTGGCGGCAGTCATAAGTCAAGAAATTCTGCCGGATAAAAAACAACAAACTGTTGTTTTAGGATTTGTGGGCGATATCATGCTCGACAGGGGAGTTGAGGATGTGGTTTTGTCAAATGGCGGTGGTGATTTTAAATTTGTCTTTAATCGTGCTGAAGAAGAATTAAACAGCATCGATCTTTTAATTGGAAATCTGGAGGGTCCGATTTCTTCGAGAGGAAAAAATGTCGGGTCCGCATATTCTTTTAGAATGGACACAAGAGTTGTTGGGGGCCTGAAATTCGCCGGATTTGACGCCATGTCCGTTGCAAATAATCATAGCGGGGACTGGGGGAAGGAAGCTTTTTCTGACACGCTTTCGATTTTGAGAGAAGCGAATATAATTCCAGTCGGCGCGACAACGAGTCCCGAGATTTTTGAAGTAAAAGGATTGAAAT
>Ga0209542_10004926_pt1 | contig 27089 bp, 22 predicted proteins | sample RifCSPhighO2_01_FD_184028 | JGI IMG/M metagenome (GOLD analysis project Ga0209542, IMG submission 184028) | Soil microbial communities from Rifle, Colorado - Rifle CSP2_plank highO2_0.1 (SPAdes) (version 2) | ecosystem: Environmental > Terrestrial > Deep subsurface > Rock core/Sediment ...
TGAAGGGATTGTGTTCAAATATAAGCGCAAGTACTATATAAAGCGTATAGACAAAATAAACTTCCGAGGGTTAAGAACCCTCGGTTTTCGCCGATTCTATCATTTGGCTCAAGCTCCGAGATCGAACGTCCTCGGAAGTATGTTTCCCCTTCGCTTCATCCCCGCCCAAATATTCAATTTTTGGCGGGGTTTTCGCGAAGCGAAAATAAAAAAGTTGATCCGTTGAAACTTTCTGCAAACCCCTCACTGCACTTTTGATTTTTTAACGACATAATTATTTCACATCAAAAATATTTTCTGAGATAATGGTCGGGGAGTAAAATAGTGAGCAATATAAGTTATCAACCCAGTCAGATCTTACCGTAAGTCTTTTGCGTATTATTCATACACGACTTACGGAGCGATTTTAACTGGGCAAAGCATGACTCAGAAATTGAACTAATAGTTTGCACGTGCCAGATATGTCAAATTTCCAGCCACGTGAAAGTTTTACAGCAATGACTCAGTGGAAATTTTGTTCATAGTTTATATTCACTCTGCTGAAAACTTCGACATTTACGTCGAAGATGAAAGCAAGAGAATACACACTTCTCCAGCAGAGTTCATGTAAACTTAAAACAAAACCCCAGCTTTTAAGCTGGAGAAGTTTATAGTTAATAGTTAATTGCAAAGATGAAAATAAATAGAAAAAATATAAAACACAATAATTTTAAAAACCAAAAAGAAATTTACGATTTTTGGGAAAATGAGAAATTGTTTCGAGCAAACCCATCTTCCAACAAAAAACCTTATTCTCTTTTAATCCCCCCACCCAATTTAACCGGTGAACTTCATTTAGGTCATGCCATGCAGCACGCAATTCTTGATGCTGTTGCCAGATTTAAAAGACTGCAGGGCTTCGATGTTCTACTTTTACCCGGAGTAGATCATGCCGGTATTCAATTTGAAGCAACTTTAGATAGAAAACTAAAAAAGAAAAATATATCGAAGGAAAAATTAGGCCGTGAGAAATGGTTAGAAGAAGCATGGAAATTCAAGTCAGAAGTATATAAATCGGTTTCAAAAACTTGGAGATTTTTGGGGCTTAGCGCAGATTGGTCACATGAAGTGTTCACTTTAGACGAGGGGCCAAGACGTGCGGTTTTTGAAGAATTCAAAACGTATTTCGAAAAAGGGTTAATTTACAAAGGCCCTTATATTGTCCAGTGGTGTCCCAAATGTAATACAGCCATAGAAGATGTAGAACTAGAATATGAAGAGCGCAAAGAAAAACTTTATTTTCTAAAATACGGTCCATTGACTTTAGCAACCGCTAGGCCCGAAACAAAGTTTGGGGATACTGCAATGGCCGTTAACCCTAAAGACAAAAGATATAAAGAGTATGTAGGTAAAGTATTTACTATCGAAACATTAACCGGAAACAGGAAAATGAAAGTTGTTGCAGACAGTGCCGTTGACCCAAAGTTTGGAACAGGAGTTATCAAAGTTACACCAGGCCATGATTTTGTTGATTATGAAATTGGCAAACGACACAACCTGCCGATTCTGCAAGCAATTAATAAAGATGGAAGGCTAACAGATCTTGCCGGCAAGTATGAGGGCATGAAGGTTATGGAAGCGCGGGAGAAAATGCTTCCAGAGCTTAAAGAAAAAGGGATTTTAATTAAGACAGAAGACTATACGCATAATGTCGCTGTTTGTGAAAGATGCAAGAGTATTATCGAGCCTTTGATCTCCGAAGAATGGTTCGTAAAAGTTAAAGATTTAGCTAAAGGTGCGATAAGTGTCATTAATGAAGACGCAATTAATTTCTTACCAAAAAATTATAAAAAGATTTTAGTCGTTTGGCTTAAGGATTTACATGACTGGTGTATTTCCCGGACGCTATGGTGGGGACACAGAATTCCTGTTTGGTATCCTTCGACTCGCTCCGCTCGCTCAGGACAAGTAGCAGAGATGAAAGTTTCTCTGGAATCACCCGGTAAAGGCTGGGTGCAGGATGAGCAGGTATTGGACACATGGTTTTCTTCAGGTCTTTGGCCGATGTCGACCTTAGGTTGGGGAGATCAAAGTCAAAGTGGAAAGTCAAAGTGGAAAGAACTTGTAAAATATTTCCCATGGGATTTTGAAATTAGCGCACCGGAAATCAAATATTTATGGATTGGGCGAATGATCATGATTTCCAAATATTTTACTAACACAATTCCCTTTAAAGTTATGTTCTTCCATGGAATGTTGAGGGATTTACAAGGCAGAAAATTTTCTAAATCGCTTGGTAATGGTGTTGATCCAAATTACTTAATTGATCAGTGGGGGGTAGACGCCACCAGAATGGCTCTTTATACATACAGCATTCCGGGAAGAGACGGCCGCGTTTCCAAAGATCTATTGGATGAAAGAGGGAAGAATTTTAGAAATTTTGAGACAAAGCTGAGAAATATTTCACGATTTATTTTGGAGTTGAAACCAGATTCCAATGTCATTCTGAGCGATAGCGAAGAATCTCGAGATCCTTCGTCCCGGACTCAGGATGACAACAAAGAGAATTTTGGCAACAAGTGGATTATGGATGAGCTTAGCAAAACTTCCCAAAAAGTTACTAAAAATTTAGAACAGTTAGAGCTGCATCTGGCCGTTGATGAAATCTACAATTTTGTCTGGCACCAGTTTGCGGATAAATACATAGAGAGTTCAAAAAACAGGCGGGTCGAGGCGCAACCTACTCTTGAACATATTTTGAAACAGGTTTTGATTTTACTTCACCCGTTTATGCCGTTTTTGACGGAGGAGATTTACCAAAAATTTGGTGTGAAGAGAAAATCGATAATGCTAGAAGATTTCCCGCAAAATTAACGTCCTTCTTAGCTAAAGCTCGTCAGGACGTCGAAACTGCTAATTCCCGCAGTTTCTCCGCAATAATTCCCGCATCTCGCTACGCTCGATGTAAACTACTCTGCTGAATTGTTAAGAGGGCAATTTTAACCGGGCAAGCCCGCATCTTCATCAAGACTTCGGTGTGTAAGCGCAAAATTTTACAGGTTAGTCTTTCTTTTCTTCTTGAGGTTTAGCTTCTTCTTTTTTATCTGTTCCTTCAGATTCTTCAGCTTTCTTTTCCCGCCCTTCGGGGCGAGGCTCGCCCGAGGCGGCTTCACCTTCGGCAGTTGCTTCACCTTCTGCTGTTTCCTCAGCGCCCTCTGTGGTTGCAGCTTGCTCCGCTTCAACTTCGGCTTCAACAGCTTCCATTTCTTTAGTGACAAGTTCGCCGATCTGGACCACAACTAATTCACTATCTGCATGAATCTGTATTTTTGAGCGGTCTATCTTAAGATCTTTTACCTTAATTTCTTTGCCGACTTCATCAAGGGCGGAAACATCAACTTCGATTTTTTCGGGAAGATCGGCTGGCAAAGCTTCGATTTCCAGTTCGGAAACCGGAGTTAGTAAAAGTCCGATTTTTTTGTGAGCTGCCGGCGACTCACCAATTATTTCCAAAGGCACATCAACCTTAACTTTTTCGCTTAAATTAACTTGGTAAAAATCTATATGCAATGGTTTGTCACTTACCGGGTGCAATTGGACATTTTTAACAAGAACCGGTTTTTTCTTGCCGTCGACTGCCAAGTCAATAATTCCGGTTTCACCCACTTTTTCGAAAACTTTCATAAACTCGCCTTCGACTACCTGAACATGTTCGGTTTTTACCTTGTGTCCAAAAACGTGCGCCGGGATTTGCCCTTCGCGACGAAGTGTTTTAACTTTTCTTCCTAAAACTGTGCGCTTCTGTGCTTTTAAAGGTATTTGTTCCATAATTTTTGCTTTGACGAAAATTATATCAGAGGAGCTCCATTGGCATGAAGAACTGAAAGTTCTGTGCCAAGGTGACCTGCTGATTTAAATAGTTGTCGAATACTACCAAACGCTTGTAATTTTAGCAAGCCTAGGCACATAATTGAAGTATAGATGGATCAATCTGCGCTTTCGGCAAAGAAAAAAGTTGAAAAAGAAGTCTTAGAGGTCATAATCAAAAATTTAAACTCCGGTACGCTGTCCGTTGAAATGGCCCGCGCAGCCGCAAAATTAACTCTGGCGGAGGTTGAGAGAATCGAAAAGCACGAAGAAACTGTTGCCGACTTTTACAAAAACCTTTCCGGCAAATACCCTATCTTTAACATATTGTATACTAAAATTAAGGGGGAAATTGCTGCCTCGCGTGAGCTTAGTGCTCACCGCTTGGCGCTGGCCGCTATTGACTCGGGCAAAATAGACGAGGCGCACAAAATTGCGAGCGAAGCAATAGTGCAAACTGCCGATGAAACAACTAGTACTAAGTGATGTTGTAGCAGCACTAACTGACAAACCCACTTCCATTGGTGATAGATTGGCGACTCTTGGACTAACCAAAGAAGAGGCCGGCAAAAAATTTTCCGCAGAAATTTTAAAAACAGAAGTTTATGCATCCAGCTTTGCCAAATTCCTGCAGGACAACGCAGTAATTCTCTCTGACACTATTCCGGCCAAAGAGTTGCCGGAGGATTACAAAAATCCGTTTGAAGCTGAGGATAGTACTGTAGGCGACCGGCTGACAGCCCTTGGAGTGGAAGATAAAGACATCAAGGATATGTTTGACAAAAAGACTTTGGATTTGAGCTTAAACGGCGACGAATTTCAAGACTTCATCGTCAAAAACCAAGCTAAATTTTTAGGAAAACTGGAAAGTTTAGCAACCCAAGGAGGTTAAATGGCTGGAGACGTGCCAGAAACACCCCCAACAGGACCGGAAGTACAGGGTTCCGGTCAACCACCTGCAGCACCGGAACCACAAACGCCTGAACAGCAAGTTGCCGCGCAAGCAGAAGCTGCCGCAGCGCCTGAGCTAGGTCAAGCAGAAGCCCAACCGGAAGAAGGGCTTGAAGCATTAGCTCAAGATGTAGACCAGGCAGCAGCTGGAGGTTTGCAGCCTGATATCAATATCGAACCCTTAAGAGAAGTACCACCCCAAACTGCTGAAACGCCACAAGTTCCAGAGCCACAAGTAGAAGCAGCCCCACCACAACCAGCCGTCGAAGCGCAAACAGTAGATGCGGGTGATGCCCGAGCTCAAGCAGAAGCAGACGTTGCTCAGTTCCAAACGCAATTACAAGGATACAGACAAATGCCTGAGAATCAATTTAATGCTGAAGTACAAAGGGCAACTTTGGTCGAACAACAACTTAGGGATATGGCCAATACACAGGCCAGAATTAGCCCTGAACAAAGGCAACAATTTATTAACGATTGGAATCAAGCACGTGGTGAGCTTGCTCTGTTGCAAACAGTTGCTAACGAAAGATCTGGGGCCTCCACTGGAATAAACGAGAGAGACCAAATACGGCAGAGAGAGAGACAACGAGCGGAGAGAATAGCTGACCTAGGAACGAAGAGTGCAGATGAGCTTAAAGGGCTAAATGAACAAAAACAATCTGTTGCAAGGACTCTTGAACAAAGACTAAGAGACGAACAAGCCAAACCGCAAGGTGAGCAAGATGCAAACGCCATCAAAGCTATAGAAGATGAGCTGCGTGAAGCCAAAGGGGAGGCTGACGAGGTTAAAGGTGTCTATGAACAAAAATCCGGCCAACATGAAACAGAACAAACTCAAGAAGACAGAGAGACAAAAGCCAAAGAACTCGAAGATCTCCAAAGAGAAGCTGCTGATCCCGGTCAATTAAGGGCAAATATTGATGATTGGAAGAGACAGATTACCGACTTAGAAGATGAAATCGATAAGCTTGATGAAAGAATAACAGGAACCAAAAGTGATGAAAAAAGAACCCAGCTCGAAGATAAAAAGTCTGAATTGACTGAAAAATTAGTTAATCTGCGTCAAACTTTAAAGAAGGACCAGGACGCACTGGAGAAAGCTCTACAAAGAGAAAGAGACGAATTTACGTTAAAAGATCGCATGAGTCAAGATACTCTAAGAAGGGTATCGCGGCAAGACTACTTACAAATGGATGAAGAGGCGCGTTCTAAATACTTACAGGAAATAATGGAGGTCACTCAGGACGCAACAGAGGCTAAAATAAGAAAAATTCAAGAAGCCATTGGGCAAGGTCAGCCGTTAAGTATAGAAGATCGAGCCCAATATTCAAGGTATTTAGCGGACCGAATAATTAATCAGGGAGGCAGAGGTGATCTTGAACTTGAGTATTTCATGGGTATAGCTGCAGAATATCCAGAAATGGCACAAGCAGTGTTTGATAGAGTTACAAGAGCAGAATCTGCGAAGAAAACGTTGAAGGAAAGATTCCCAAACAACTGGGAAAAGATGATAAATTTTGCCAAAAGGCACCCAGCTTGGATGGCTATCTTAATTGCGCTATTAGTAGGTGGCGCAGCGGCGGTAGGGGCAGCAGTTGCACCGGCGGCTGGTATTGGATTAGGTTTGGGTGGAAGCGGAGCAGCCGCAGGTGGCGCGGGCTTGTTCGGTAGAGCAGATCGAAAATAATCAAATAATTACTTCTTCACAACTTCAATTTCAAATTGCCGGTTGCGGGAAAATTGCTTTTTAACTTTCTTTAGTTGCAGGTTTAATTTCTAGTGTTTGTTTTTGATAACTTAGCTTAACGTCAAAACGATCAAAAAACCCTTTTTGTCCTAAGATTCCATGACCGAACTCTTCCATTTCCGCGAAAATGGCGGTGAGATCGTAGTTTAGACCATTAATACTGATTTCGACTTTCCCTAGGTAACCGGTAACTTTTTCTCTACCAATACCTTTTAAACTGATCTTTTTCGATTGCAACGGAATATCCAGTTCTTTAGCTATTTGAATATTGAAAATACAATAATCGGCGCCAGAATCGATTAAGCCCGAATAGAGCACGAATTTGCTTTTATTCTGAGCGGAAAAACTCCGGCTTTTAAGCCGGAGATGAAGCGAATCTTGAGCGAAGATCAGAGAACCACTGCCTTCAGGCAGTGGGAATCTATTTTTTAAAATGACAGGAATTACTGGTCGTCTGATTTCTGAAGAAACTTGCCGATAAGGAAAAACCATTACGAGGAAATTTTTCCCAAGCCCACGATCGGAAGCATTTCCTTGGGAATGTCAACCATTAGTGGCATTTTTATGCCTTTCTTTTGCGCTTTAAAGAGTGCTTCTTGTAGCGTTTTTGCAGAAGCAACAACGGTCATATCTGTGGGACTTTTAAGAGCGACCCACTTACCTTTATAATCTCTATAAATCCGCGTCATGTCGATCGCTTTCATACTTGCAATTTTACTTCTTTAGAAGACTTATTTCAAACTGTCGGTCTACCTCAAGGTTAGTTTCTTCTGAGTAATTTTGATGGTTTTTGTGTGATGTATCACTGCCGACTGATTCGATTTGGATATTTTCGGGTAAATTGAAAGTGAAGGTAAACGGGTCTTTTAAGGTTCCCGGCTGTTTGGAAACATAAAGATTGTAACTTGGGGATTTTTCGAGTTTGATTGTTTTGGGAATTTTATAAGTAAATTCGACTACTTTTGATTCGTTTGGGGCTGCCTCAACAAAAGTAGAGAAAACTTGTAAGTTACTAGCTTGAGTTACTTCGACTTCGTCGAGATCCTCATTCTCTCCGTTTGAGTAGGACGTCAGGCTTGATGCAAACGGGGCGTAAACTCTCAAGAAATTAGTGTAAGAGTTTCTTTGAGAATTATTTTTATATGTGATTTTTAAATTTGCCGTAAGGCTGCCGTTTTTGCCTACAGTCATTTCATAATCTATGTTTCTTTCAATGAATCTATTAACTTTATTGGCGCCAAGATTGGCTTCGGATAGCGCCAAAAAGTCGCGGGCCCCTTTAGAATCATCGGCCGGATCGAAAATTACCGGAGGCAGGGAATTGTTCCAAGCCTTAGTTTTGACAAGTGATGATAAATTTTTATCGTCGAAACTTGCCAGAATGTGTTTTGAATAAAGCGCTTGTCGGAATGCGTTAAACAGATCGAGAAAAGGAATTTCTTCGGTGTCTTGAGAATTAGAGATCGAACTTACAACTCTATTAAATATTTCGGTCGATAAATTCGCGAGGAAAACATTGTCAGTTTGAGCTGTTAGTGTCTCGGCTATATTGTCGCCGGATACATCTTGGCCAGAAATATTCAATGGACCGATAATGCCCAGTAAACTCTTAAGTAAAGATGTGTCGATCGCAATAACACCGTCTACACTTTTACCTGTCTCTTTTTGGTAAAAATCCCTAGCGGTAGCAGCGTTTGCGGTAAAATCTGTACTCCAATTGGAGTCTCGAAGATATAGTTGTTCGATACCAAGTTTTCCGGATAACTCTTTTGGCGGTTCGATTTTTTCTTCTAGATTGCTCTCGATGGTATAAATATCCTGAAATGTAAAACTAGCTAACTTGGCACTATTAAAGACTATTTCCGAGAAGCTAATGATAAGGCCACCCCCGGGACGAAGCTCACTATTGTCTTGGACAAGAACTAGGTACGTTTTTTTATCTGTCTTGCCAATAAAGTCGGGAAGAAAACCTGCAAACTGAGCTGCGGCAGACGAGTAATTGGTTAAGTCCCTGAATTGAATTTCCATATCTTGAAGACTATTTAAGAATAAATTCCCTTGTTTGGCAGTTTGCGCGAGTTTTAGCGCCTGAGTTGACGTTAAATATGCCTCTTGAAAGTTAGCACCGGCAGTTTCGGTGTCTAGAGAAGTTTTTTCTTTCTCACTTGAAGTAACTGATGCAAGGTCAATAGAAAGAGCCCGGGCTCCCTGCGAGAATAAATTAAGAGCTTTGGTGCCCAAATAAGCGCTAGATAGACTGTCATTTATAGCTGTGACTTGAGTAGGAAAAATTGGCGAAAACGGGAAAGTAATGATTTTTAATTTATTAGCTGCTGCTTTGAAGGATTTGCCGGAAGCTTTTGATTTTTCTTCTGCCCTATTTAAATCGCCGATGGTAAAAGATTCTCTCGCGGCTTTTAGAGACGAGGCTGCCAGATAAATATCAAGGCTGGTTTTTACTCCTATTAGAAAAAATAGGATGAGGGCGGCAAGTATTATTTTTTTGGTTTTGAAATGAGATCTGTTTAGGGGAATCTTAGAAGTTATCTTTCTAAATTTAGATTGTGGCGGCGTTTGAATATGTTGCTGGTAGCGTTTTTGGATATCTTCGATTCTAGAGGTGTGAGATGAGAAGTGGGGGGGTTGATTTTGAGGTGTGAGGTGAGACTTCCCTATTTCTTTGTAAAATTCAAGAGTTTTTTTTAATCCATCTTCGAGCTTGACCTCCGGCTTAAAGCCGAGAGAGTCGAGGTGAATCAAAGGATGAGGTTCTCTTTCAATATGTCTCTCTAGCCCGGAAAAGAAAAGTTTTAATTCTTTATCGAGACTAACTCTAGCGATTTTTTGAATATCATAGGCACAACTAAGCGCAGTTTGAGGGCTTTGGGAAACAATTATTCTAACATTTTTGGAATTATTGTTTTGAAAATGTTCAATAGCTTCCAGCACATCGTCTATGTAAGTTGGGTAAACATTATGCAGCCCCTCATCCTCTAAAACTACCCTGTCGGCAACAACTGCTTGGGCAATAAGGCTAGTAAGTCCATTATGGTAGTAGAAATGTCTCATATGGTGACGAAAAGTGTGGGGGTGGTTTTTGGCAGCATCTATAAATGGTTCATTTGGCCCGTAGACGTCTCCAACTAAATACAATTCAAGATTCCCTCTTACCTGCTCATCTTGAGAAAGCTTTCCCCAGAAGTTGTTATTTGTTTCTAGGGGAGCAATTAAGATTACTTTCGTACCTTCTTTAGATTTTGAAATTATATTATTCGTAGCTGTAGTTAGATAGGTATTTGGAGTAAATTTTTTAAGAGTATCAGTGCTTTCGTGAAGTAGATGAACTATTAAATCAAGCTTTTGGATATGAGCCGGAAAAGGTTGAGATATGTCGATATCAAGAAGGGTAAAATTGGGATTTTTTAAAATTTGATCGGGAGGAGATATTCTACCTACCCCAAAAACTTGTTTCCCTTGTTTAAGATAGAAATCAGCAATTTTGAAGCCTAAAAGTGAACCTGCTTCTGTAACTAGTACTTTCTCAAAGGTTGATTGGGCAGTGTGGATCACTATCTAAATTTTCAAGTAATTTTTTACACCAATAACGAATAGGGCAAAAACGATGCCTATGAATGCACCCCCAACTGCTAAAACAAATTGATTGAGTGACGAATAGCTTGGTGGCTGAAAACCGGCGACTGCTTTGAGTTGGGATGCTTGAGTGCTTCCGGTAAGAGATTGGCTCTTTGTGTTGAAGTTTTCAGTGACTTTTTGAAGCTGAGAATTATTAGAATCGGCATTTGGACTGACGTATGTAAGCCTTATAACTTGAGGTGCCAATTTGCGAACAATGAGCTCGTCACCGGTACCAATATTCTCACTTTTAAAGTCCGGGCTTTCTAAAATTGCTACTGCAGTGTCTGTAAAATTTCTAGCCTTTTCTTGCGTGAAGAAATTTTCTGACTTGATGTTTTCGACTGAGGCTGGCTGAGCACTTGAATCGGTCAGAAAATAAACTTGGGTGTGGTGGTAACCAGATGAAAAATATCTAGTTGAATAAAACCCGCTGGCTGCGCCAACGATTGCCAGCACTATTATTACAGTAAGATAACTTTTTAAAATTTTTATAAATTCTTTAAGCTCCATAAATAAAATTTCTAATTTCTAATTATTCTAATTTCTAAATAATTCCCAAGTTCCAATAATTAGTTTTTTGGGTATTCGTTGATTGGGATTTGATTAGAGCAATTAGTCATTAGGTTAATTAGGTCAATTTCAAATCGATCTTTGATCTAGTGCTATATTTACCTGTTTATCTGCTTCTTTATTTTGGTCTCTGGGTACATGCTGATAAATAATTTTGCCAAACTCATTTTCCAGTTCGCGAATTTTCACAAGAAGCTCGCGAATTTTAGCATTTTTAACTTTGAAGATTCCATTTAGCTGGGAGGCGGCAAGCTGGGAATCTAAGAAAAAATGCAGTTGGGCGCCTTTCTTATTAGGACCTAACCACTTCAGGGCTTCGACTATTGCAGTATATTCTGCCACGTTATTGGTGGCAACGCCAATATAACCATTGCCCTCTTTGATAGTTGCGCCTTCTTCTTTTACTACAAATCCGTAAGCTGCCGGCCCCGGATTACCCCGGGCGCCACCGTCGCAATAAACTTTTAACATGTTCCTATTGTAGTCAAAATGAAGGCATTTGAAAAACCACGGTATAAGAACCCCGAACAATTAATTTAGCTTCTTTTAGAAAAATTTATTCCTTTTAAGGCTCCCAATAGCAAAACAAGTATAAGTATTTCGGAAACAACAGTTGTCGTTGCGGCTGCTAAATAACCGAATCGCGGAATAAGAATTAAGTTCGAAATTAAATTAAATACTGCACCGATTGCATAGATGTATATTAATAATTTTTGCCTGCCGTAAATGATTAACAAATGCCAGATGAGAGCTGACATAAAAAAGGCCGGCATACCGATTGAGAGAATTCGCAGGGCAGTTGCCGAGCCTGCAAAGCGTACATCGTAAAGAACGGGTATTAGGTATGAAATTGCAATTAAAAAAACAGTCAGTGCCAGAGAAAATAAGAATAAGTAAACAGACCAGGTTTTAATTGTTTTTTTAAATTCACTACTTTTTTGGGAATATTGCCTGGCCAGAATTGGGTAAAGAGCATTGGCAAAGAAGATCGGAACCGCAAGACCCGCCTGGAAAAATTGATACCCTAAACCATACAGGCCGACTTCTGCGCTTTCTCTAAAATTCGCCAATATTAAAACGTCGATTCTGAAATAGAGAAGATTTAAAACTAAAGCTATGCCTATTGGCCAGCTTAACGAAAGTAGTGTTTTTAACTGGTTAAGTTCATAGGTTGGCCTTAGATTCTGCCTGAATTTGCGCCATATCAAATAGTAGGAGGCGGCTGTGTAAGTAGCACCGCCAATAACATAAACAAATATGTAGGGTAGAAGCAGTCTTGTTTTAAAAAAGAGAATAAACGTAATTGCAACCATGACCATAGACCCAAGTATTGTGGCGACTGCTGACAAATCGTACCTGAGATTTTTTTGGAAAAAGGCACTGCCTGTTGCAAAAAGTGCCTGCGTAAGAATTGTGAGTGAGGCGATAATTATACCGGTTTTAACAAGCGGGCTAAACCCGGTTAAAGTCTGCGCGTCGTACGGCAGGAAAAAACTAATAATTATTGCCAGCAGAGTAAGTTGCGTGGCCAGTACCAGCCTAAGACCAAGTAAACTTTTGAATAAATTGCTTGTGTTTTTATCTTGTGATTCTTTTACAAATATACTGTTTAACCCAAAATCCACAAGAACATAAAAGTACCCGACATAAACGAAAATTTTTGTAAATTCCCCAAAGAGTGCCGGGCCAAGAGATCTGCCGATTATTAATGTAATGAGAAGTGTAGCCGAAGCGGTTACTATTTTACCCAAGGTCTGTGCACCGGTATTGTAAAGGACTTTTTTAAACACGAAGTAATTTTAATATCAGCAGGTCGCTTTGCCAATACTTAATTGGCAATGGCGCTCCTCTGATATATTTAACCCTTTGGTTTAATTATTAAATATCGGCCTTCGCCTTCACCCTCAGAAACGGTAGTTACCTTAGGGTGAGTGGTGAGAGCAGTGTGGATAATTCTTCGCTCGGAAGGTTTGAGATTGTAAAGGTGTTCCTCTTTGCCGGTTGTTGCAACTTTGTCGGCTATATTTTGGGCCATGTTTGTGAGCTTTTCTTCTTTTTGTTTGCGCCAACCTGCGATATCCAAAAATAGTTCGAAATCATCCCGGTCGGTTAGTGATTTTAGCCTAACAGCTAGAATAAATTGGAGACTATCAAGATTGGATCCGTATTTGCCAATGAGTAGAGAGGAATCTTCGCTTTCTATTTCTACAAAAAATATAGGGTGTGCGGTCCTCGCCTTCGACTGTGGACCTGAATCATTATCGACTTTGGAAATTTCGGCTGTAGCCGATACACCTAACTTTTCAATTAGGTCTTTTACATTTTCTGCTACTAAGTTTTCGTCTAATTTTGCTTTTGCCATTTTTCCGGTAAAAATTTATTCATTGCCCCTGCTCCTGATATCTTGTACTGCTGAATGATTCCTAGAACTGTAAAAGTGTTCCAGTAGAGTGAAAGACCGACCGGGAAACCGTATGAGAAAAAAGCAATCATTAAGGGCATAATTAACGTCATTTGAGACTGCATAGACGCCATTGTGTCTTCCACCCCCTCCCGCCCTTTTGGGCGAGGCTCGCCTTCGGCGGCTTTCTTTTTTGAATCCTTTTTAATTACGGCTTCGGTGTTTGCTGTTTGGGGGCTAAGCATTTTCGACTGAATAAACTGGAGGGCACCCGTGATGACGGGTATAAGTAGGATTAGAAAGCCAACAGATGACCATTCGCTCGGTTTCGAAGCAAGACTTAAGCCTAAAAAGTTAGTACTGGGGAGCTCCTTTAAGTGTAGAGCCGGGGAATAAAGTTGGCTGTTAATACGTGTTAGAAAATCTCCATTGTTTAAATCTACAACCCTAAGAAGAACCTGGTAAAGGGCAATAAATATTGGGATTTGTAAAATGAGAGGAAGACATCCTGCAAGCGGATTTACCCCATGTTCTTTGTAAAGTTTAGATATTTCCTGCTGATGACGTACTTTGTCGTGACCATGCTCATCTTTTATTCTATCCATATGCGGCTTAAGTGCAGCCATTTTTTGAGTACTTTTGAGCTGGGTAGAGGTCAGTGGCCACAGGGCTAGTCTGATAAGCACTGTAAGAACGATTATAGAAATACCTAAAGCCCCGGGAACACCAATGGATAGGAAAATTGTGTAGAAAACTACAAGAGCATTAAGGATGGGGTTTATTAAAAAGGTGTCAAAAGGGTTCATCCTTCGACTCCTTCCAGTCGCTCAGGACAAGTTATTAGCTGACAAATTTTCGTTTTAGGCTGGATCATAAATTGGTCTTTTAGATAACGGGTGACAAGAAAGTATTCTTTTTGTAGACAGATATAATCCTTTGATTGTTCCATATTTTTGGGTAGCATCTATTAGATATCGCGAGCAGGTCGGGTCAAACCTACAAGCAGCTACATTGGTTCTAAAAATTAAATGATAAATTCTAAACAAGATAATTATTGCTTTGTTCATAATTTTTTAAATAACTTTTCTAGTTTAACTCTAATTTCCGGCGTTTTAAGGTAAGCCACATTTTTCTTAACTATAATTTTTATCTCTCCTTTGGCCCGCTTGTTTACCCCCAAGCTTTCTTTAATAATTCTTTTTATCCTATTTCTATCTACTGCCTTTGGGGCAACTTTTTTACTAACTGAAATAATTAGTTTTAATTTCTCTGCGCCAGTTTTGCCAATTAACACTAAATCTTTGCTCAAAATCTTTTTGCCTCTTAAATCTTTTTTTGAGAAATTCGACAAATTTGGCTGGCTTTTTATAGGCAGCATTAAACTGCCAACTTACTTCTCTTCTTTGCTCTTCTTCTCTTTATGACATTCTGCCCATTGGTAGATTGCATACGCTTTCTGAAACCGTGCTTTCGAGCCCTTTTTCTTTTCTTTGGTTGGTAGGTTCTTTTTGGCATGTGATTAGATTGTTTAGGTTATTAGACCCGACGACTTATTTTCCCAGACCATTAGATTACTAGAAATAATAGGATATATCAAGCTGGGAGTTGGGGGTTGTAACGGGAAGTTATCCACAAAGAATTTGCTTTCTTGACAAGTGTTGATAGGTTTTGTAAAGATGGATACTACGCTAATTTTATTTTCGCTTCGCGAAAACCTCGCCAAAAATTGAATATTAGGGCGGGGATGAAGCGAAGGGGAAACATACTTCCGAGGAAGTTCGGTCTCGGAGCTTGAGCCAAAGCCGAATGATTTGATAAGTGAAAACCGAGGGTTCTTAACCCTCGGAAGTTTATTAAGCTGCCTCTTCAGTCTGCCAAGATTGCCTGCGATTTTATCTATCTTAGCTTGCCGCGTACAGTTGTATGAACGCGGCCTTCAGTCTTTATTGTTTTGAGGTGTAATTTGAATAAAAGTGGTCAAAAACTCTGGAGTGATATTCTCACAGGAGTTAAATTACAAGTATCGCAGTCAACGTTTAAGACCTGGTTTTCCGGGTCTCATGTAATGGACTTTAAGCAAAGTGAAGATAGGAATTTGCTAGTAATTGGCGTGAAGAATAATTTTTTAAAGGAACAGGTCGAAGGTAGATACAAAAATGTAATTGATGAAGTCAAAAATAAGAAAGGCTATGTAAACCTCGAAGTTATTTTTGTAGTATCACAGAGTGATAATATTAATTCTCTTAAAAGCGGACCCCTGTTCACCGGAGAAGCTCAGAAGTTTAACGCGCATTCTCGTAAATTTGAGGCCCTAAACCCAAATTATGTTTTTAATAATTTCGTTGTGGGCGCACCTAATAATTTAGCCCACGTTGCCGCAAGTCAAGTTTCTGAAAACTTAGGGCAGGCTTATAATCCACTGTTGATCTGGGGACCAACCGGTGTAGGGAAAACTCACCTTTTACAGGCAATTGGCAATGCGGCTATTGATAAAACAGTTGATATCAAGGTTCTCTACACCACAAGCGAAAAGTTTACTAATGATTTCATTCAATCTTTGAACAATCGTACTCAACAGCATTTCAGACAAAAATATAGAAATGTCGATGTTCTCTTGATTGATGATATTCAATTTTTAGCCGGCAAGGAAAGCACTCAGGATGAATTTTTCCATTGTTTTAATGAGCTCACTCTTTCCGGAAGGCAAATGGTTGCGGCTTCTGACAAACACCCAAAAGAGCTAGGGAGACTTAAAGACAGGCTTATTAGCAGGTTCCTGGGCGGCATGGTTGCCGATATAGGCTACCCTGATATTGAGATGAGGATGGCGATTATTAAGGCGAAGTGTAAGGAGAAAAATATTAAACTTGACGACGATTTAGTTGAGTACATTGCTCGCGAGAGCCATGGAGGTGCAAGAGAGCTTGAAGGGGTTCTGACTTCAACGATGGCTAAAATTAAAATTTCCGGCGGGCTGTTTGACCGTGATTATTTAAAAAGTCTTATTTCCACCACTAATTTAAACCAGAATTCTACTCCCTCGCCAAGCAAAATTTTTACTGCTGTTAATAACTTTTTCAACGTCGACGAGGGAAAAATCAAAGGGCCTTCCAGAAAAGCCTCCATTGTTAGAGCAAGGCAAATTTTGATGTTTTTGCTCCGCACGGAAGCCGGTCTGTCGCTGGCCGGGGTGGGTGACGTTGTTGGGGGACGAGACCATTCGACTATTATTCATGGTGTTGAGAAAGTAAATAGATTAATTTCTGAAAGCCCCAAAATCAGGGATGAGGTTTTAAGGGTTAAAGAAGTTATCCACAAATAATCGTTTTATCCATAAATTTTGTGCTCTTTTAAACAAATTTCTCGGGTTTTTGGGTATTTGTTTAAACACTACTTGTTTCCTCTTTTAGTTTTAGTTTTCAACATTCCCACGTTTCTATCACTATTACTACTATATTATTTATTAATTTTAAAAGTGGAGAATTGCGGAGCGTACTGATATAATCAACTCACTTCTGCGATAGGTTTGTAAATCTGCTCCTTTAAACATGGAATTCAAAGTTCTACAATCAGAGTTTTCTAGGGCGCTTCTAACCAGCGGGAAATCTATTCTCTCTCGAGCGAATTTACCCATACTTTCAAATGTTTTAGTAAAAGCTGGTGGAACAAACATAGAAGTGGTTTCTACTAACCTGGAGACCGCAACAAGGGTAAAGATGGGAGCAAAGGTTGGTTCGGCGGGAGAAATAACGGTTAACGGGAAATTAATTTTTGAATTTGTTTCCCAGCTCCCTGGAGGCGAATTAAAATTTGAAAAACTAGGCGAGGAAGTGGTGATAAGTACAAAAGGGTATGGTGCAAGATTTACGACGATGCCACCAGAAGAATTCCCGGCGATCCCAACCATAGAAAAAGGAGTAAGCATAGAAGTAGATTCGAGACAATTTGTTAAAAAGGTTTCCAGAACAGTTTTTAGCGCAGCTCAGGACGAGGGGCGGCCTATTTTAACCGGAGTTCTATGCGAGATAAATAAAAACCGCATAAGAATGGTTGCAACAGACGGGTATAGGCTGGGATATGAGGAGATAGAGATGGATGCCCTAAAAAACTTACCAAGCATGAAAATAAATGTTCCGGCAAGAGCGCTGGGTGAGGTTGCCAAGATAATATCAGAGGGAATTTTACAAGAAGAGCAGGAGAAAAACGAAAAGAAAAAAATAAATATACTGATATCCGATGCTTTAAATCAAATTAATTTCAAAATTGACGGGGTGGAGTTCACTTCACGCCTAATAGAAGGAGAATACCCTAACTGGCAAAAAATAATTCCTTCGGTTTTTAACACTAAGGTAAAAATAAACAGAGTGGAGTTTATCAAGCTTGTAAAAATTACCTCGATATTTGCCAGAGAATCCGGCAATATAATTAAGTTGAAATTTGAACCCTCCACAGGTACAAGGAGCGGGAAGTTGAGTGTTCTGGCAACAAGCAGTCAAGTCGGATCGAGTGAAGTGGATTGTGAAGTTGGGATAGCTGGCAAGGGCGGGGAAATTGCTTTTAACTACCGATATTTAGCTGAGGTATTATCTGCAATCGATGATGAGGAGATTAATTTTGAGATGAATGAGAGTTTAAATCCGGGGAAGATAACCGGGACTAACCTTAAAGACCCCTATTTCCACATAATAATGCCGGTGCGTCTTCAATCATGAAGACGAAAAATCCTAATTTCTCAATCCTAAATCCTAAACAAATCATAATTTATAATGTTTTAAATTTTAAACATTGAGATTTTGAAATTGTTTAGAGTTTAGATATTCGTGTTTAGGATTTTGGCTATGGATATTGATATACTTTAAGGAAATGTTTACTCGTATAGGCTTCATACTAAAGACAACGCCCCGTCGATCTAAATCCAGCGAGCCACTATTAGCTCTTCAGGTTAGGCAGGTTGCAAAGGAAAGCTTAGGTAAAATTTTAAGAGAATATCCTGAAGATTTAGACAAGAAGATCAAGGTTAAAAGTTTTAAGAACGGAGTGCTTGTTGTAATTGCACCTAGTTTACTTTCCGCCGAGCTTCACACGCGCTCTGAGGGGCTAAAAAAGGACATAAATAAAGGTTTGGCGAAGAAAGTTGTTGAGAAGATAAGGTTCAGGAGTTCGTGATATAATTACTCGCAATGAAGAAGGTAGTGATCAACCAACATATTATAGCTGATCCCAACATTTGTCATGGTAAACTCACTTTCAAGGGTACGAGGATAATGGTTTGGCAGGTATTGGATTTGCTTAAGGCAGGAGAAAGTACGGTAGATATAATTAAGGATTTTCCCAGCTTGACCCCAAAACATATAGAGGCAGCTTTAGCTTATGCCAGTTCTTTGACCAAAGAGGGTTATGTCATCATTAACACAGCGCCCCAAGTTCCTGCGCTTTAGTTAACCTCACCTTTTTATTCTGAGCGAAGATCAGAGAACCACTGCCTTCAGGCCGTGGGAATCTATTTAGCGGTGCAATAATGACACAGCCAAAATTCCGGCAATCAGTGTAAGTATGATTGCAATAATAGCTAAAGGATTAAATTCCATAGTGTTACTTTTTTTTCAAAAAAAGAAAATATATGGCAATTAAGAAAAGGCTACTAATAATTGCAGCAAAATAAAAAGTATTTTCAGCGTTCCACTCGATCATATTTTCAAAGTTTTGACTAAAAATAGTGATACATATAGAAAGGATGTTGTCATAACCAGTGCAATGCCGATGATTACAATTATGTTTAACAGGCTTTGGGGTTTGATAAATAATGGTGAGATTACTCCAGCCGAAAACCAGGCAGCTGCGACAGTATTGAAAAATTCGGAAAGGGCTTTTAGTTGATACGAGGTTAAATTTTTCACAACTGTAAATTATATCCATCTGAATTATACCAAGCTATACAAAAATCTGCTTGAGTTATAAACAGGTCACTTAAAAGAAATGCTGTTGAGAAAATAAGGTTTAGGAGTTTTTAAGTCACTTTAATGATGGTACGTAAATTACTACTCGGCCGTTCTGGTTATCTTTAACAAAATTACCCTCAAAAACATAAATAGGTTGAACTAGATCATCCGTAGTGTCCGGCAAGAAATACCCAAAACTTACTTTTGTTAGCGAAACCGTGTCTAAGTCTACTGGTAAATTTTGGAATAGTTCCAATGATTGGCCGTTTTCGTCTAAGATTACGGCTTCTACAATCGAACCCTGTCGGGCGCTTACCGCGCTAATTGCCTCTTTTAGAGTTTTAGTTCTGAATGCTTGTTTTTTATTGAAAGACTCGAAGAGTTTCGCATCCAGCCGAGTAACCTCGCCGCCTTTTGTGATTCTTAAGATAGCGTATGAAGATCTGGGTGAGTTGGTGACAAGCGATATCCCATCTAGCTTTTTTTCAAAATGAAGCTCGATAGTGTTCGCCGATTCAAAGGAGTTTGTGCTTTGGGGCAAAGCAACTGGAGTTGATATTAGATAAGCAGTTTTTGGAGTGTTAAGAGAAAGATCTGGATCAAGTAAGATTAGTGACCTAAGAAAGTCTTGACCGATGTTTATTATATCGGTTTCTGGAAGATTGAGTAAGTTTTCATCAATGTTGCCGTTTGTATATCTTAAATTACTTTGAGATAGGTTTAAAGTTTGGTTCCCCTGATTCCAGACAAATAGAGTTCCATCTTGAGTATTTTCAACTACTCTTGGTGAAGTTGGAGTTATTAACAATTTTGTGGCCAAGCTTTGAGCTTCGGCAAGCCCGATATTGCGTTTTATTGCTTGATAAGTAGCTAGCTGATCGGGAACGTCGATATTCTGTAGGCGGTCAGTGTTTATTATTTGTGGTTGTGACTGTAGGGGGTTTTGCTTTATTGGCGGATTAGGTGGTGGAGAGGGCAATAATTTTTGGTCTTGAGAACGTGGTGAGTTCGTGAATATTACTAAAATCAGCAAGCCAGCAATTATAAGAAAAAGTACTCCGAAAATCGAACTTTTTTTAAGTAGTTGGATTGTTTCTGTTAGGGTTGCCATGTTACCAACTTACACCACAATCCTCGTCGCAGTTTCGTGGAATCGGGTTTTGGGGTATGAAAGGCTCCTGCATGCTGAGACCGAAAAATGAATAGTGCAGGTGAGTGCCGGCTTCACCACTAGGTACTACGTGGCCGGTAGCGTCTATACCTCCGATTATTTGGCCAAATGCCACACTTTGACCTTCTTGAATCGTATTGTTCACGTATTCAAGATGGGCCCACCTTGCTACAAAAGGGACGCCGTTACAGTTGCCGCTTATATCTACATGGTATCCGTAGCCGTTTATTGGATCAGAGGTATCTATCAGTTGAACAGTTCCGGTAAAAGTTGCAGTTGTAGGGGTTCCCATGGAATTTCCACCAATATCAATTGCTTCTTCCGGGAGAAGTCTACGGTGCGAAGTTGAGCCTTCTGGACCTTGCGAAATGTATCCTGATCTAAGTGGCCAACCCTGTGGGCAGGAGAGTTGCGGATGACCGATTATGACTATTGCCGTAGCACTATCTGAGACAGCGCTTTTATTTTCAGGAATGGCTTGAACACTTATAGTGTTGGAAACAGTTGAGTCCACCCAATTCGCGTTCGTCTGAATCGTGAATTCACAGGATTTTGATTCGTTTGCATCTATCTCGGCACCAATAGCATTACTACAAATGGTATTAATTAAATTATTGTCTTTGTCCCGGATGATGCGATCATCTATAGTTTCACTTTTAACTCTGAGATTGTCGTCGATTGTGATATTTGCGAGCTTTAAATCTTTAGCTGTAATAGTGATGGTAAATATAATATCTCTTGGAGGTGAGATTTCAGAGTTTTGCAGACTGTCCTCATTCACCGTTTTTATTAAAGTAAAGTAATCGTTTTCACCAGCTACAATTGCACCCTCTTGGCCTTCCGGGTTGAAAAAAATTGCAGACGTATTAATGCCGACTATAGTTCCACCAATACCGATAGTTAAGAAAGTCGCAGCAACCGGTATTCCCGCTGTCGCAGCCGAAACTCCAATACCACCTAACCCTCCCCAGATTGCGCCGCCGACGTTGCCCAAAAATCCCAAAACAGCACCACTTGCACCGGAAAGCCCTCCCCAGATTCCGGCAGCAGCACCGGTAAAGGCGCCAAGAATTCCACTGCCGGTTGCTGTAGTTCCGCTAAATGCACCGGCAAAAAAGTTTTTAACAGAAGTAACTATTGTGCTGAAAAACGGTACCACGTAATTGCCTACAAGATACCCGACAGTTGCCCCAATTGCTGTGCCGACGGCAGCTCCGACGATGCCGCCAAAAAGGCCACCGGCCCAGACAACTGCCGGCGAAACCGCAATTAAAAATGGGGCAAAGGGTGCGCAGACGACGCTGCCAATACAAACACCAATAGCGGCAGTCATTGCCGTCGCTGTCAGGCCGGCACCGACGTTAAAGCCTACAATACCACCTACAGTACCTCCAACACCGCCTCCTACTCCTGCACCCACAGCAGCAGCACTGCCGCTATGAATACCCAAGGCTATCATTCCGCCGGCTAATCCTCCTATTAATGCTCCGAAGGTACCACCGACGGCTACCCCTAAAAAGGTAAAAACAGGTATAGACAATCCAAAAGTAAATGGCGCGAGTGCTACACCAATCTGGAAACCAATGATACCTCCAGCAATTGCGCCGACTGTGCCGCCGGCCATAGCGCCAACTACAAAACCGGTAAAGACAGCTTTGCCAAGCGCCAGAAAGTACATTCCAAGGCCAAATAGACCAGCAAGGTTGGCAGCAACAAATTTTTTACCCCACCCCAATGCTTTGTTAGCAACCATGAGCTCGGGGTTGGCCATTTTGGCACCTTGGGCCAGTTGCCCAAGCCCTTTTGCGCTGCCTAGTGCAAAGCTGCCTTTTCTAAACGCAAGCCCACCGAAAAATCTTTTGGCCATAAAACTATCCCTTACCTGTTTGGACATGACGGGTGTGTGGATACCGGGAACCCTGCCAGTAAAAGCGTTCAATGTAGCTCGAGAAGCGCGCCCGGCCCAGCTTGCTCTATAGCCTGCTTCCATAGCCTGAAAAGTGTCGGTGTATGTTTGAACTTTACCCGGGTTATTTTGAACAAAATTGTTGGCGTTTTTTAATATTACAAACCTTTTTCTAGCTCGAATATACTCAAGCCGTTCACCATGATTTAATGAGCCAACACGTTGCCGATACTGCTTTAGTTGACCTTCTGTCTCTTTATAATCTTTGGCGAATTGATCCCGGTTATGGGCAAGAAGAGTATAAAATGCTTCTTGCTGCACTCGAGGGTTCGAAGCCATAGCCAGCCCGACGCCTTTGGCGCTGAATCCAGTTTTATGGGTAAAAGCGGTGAGGTCTGGTTCAGCTCTACCTGCTCCGAGTTCTTCTACCTCTTTTGGCGAGAGCGGTTTATAACCAAGCATCGGCATGACATTCTGGCTAAAGTCTCTAAGATGCTCTTTATATTTACTGGTTTTATTGAGATTGGCCTCAATGGCTGCGTAGGCCGTTTTGTAAGCTTCTTCTTTAGTTTTTCTCACTTCTTCTAAAGTGAGTGGTCTACCGGGAGTAAAATGTGCCAACTGATTCTGAAAAGCGTTACGGTACTCACGTGCAATTTCGCCCGTATTTTGTTTAAGACTTTGCGCAGTTTCCTCTGCCCCTATTGGGTGTTCTTCCTTAGCAAACGTTTCAGCTTCGCGAGCAATTAGTTCATTCTCAGCGGCAATTTTATTCGCGTGATCTAATGTATCTAAAATGCTTTGTCCTGCAGCGTGGCTTTTGAGCGGTTCAAAATGTTCTTTGGTAATTGCTTCAGCACTTTTATTTATTTGTTTATATATACCTTTAAGATCGAGTTCTTCAAGTTGAGGATTAACTTCTTTACTTGCTTCGAGATTTGCTGCGATTGCTTCTGCAACATAACCAGAAATCTGGTTTTCATTTGTGATACTGCCTGCACCTTTTAATATTTCTTGAGATGTTGTTTGGGCCAGAGAATTAGAAATATGAGAAGTGTCGATTCCTTTGAGTTGTGGAAGTGATGATAGGATAGAGCCGAACTGAGCACTAAGTGAATGAGCCAGGCTTGATCCTAATTGGTTACTACTGTTATTAACTAGTGATTTGATATCGGCAGCTGTTGCAGGCATCCTTCGACAGGTCTTCGACCCTGAGGGCTCAGACCCGATGGGCTCAGGACAAGTTCCAGACAGACTGAATTAGCCTATCGACTTGTACAGGCCTAATTAAATGATAGCATAGCCTGAATTCCTAATTGCGTTTAATAGATGTGTGAATTTAGAAGTGCGAATGTAGATAGTGAAGTTGGAAGTGGGATCTTCATACTTCTATTGACGATTTTGTGTAAGGTTGGGGGTCGGTTGCGGCTGGTTAGCAGGTTGATTGCCAGTGCTATTTTGGGAAATGGGAGGTACAGGTTGAATCTGTTCGGTCAAGATCGGTTCTTGAGGCTGAACAGTGGCTTGTGGTTGCTCCGGAGTCGGCTCTTCGAATTGTTTAAGAACGTCCTCGCTTTTTTGTCTCATTTCCAATAATTCTTTTGGATTCGTGGTTACGAGTGCATGCTCGTCTGCTGAAGCAATGACTCTAATTGCAACGTGATGTGGACCCGCGAAGAAAATACCTTCACCGACGTCCGAGGCCAGTAATAAATGCTTCTCTCCTTCTGAAAGGTAGAAAACTTGCGCAATTTTATCAATGGATGCCGGTGATTGTTTAAGTAGAATCTGGATTGAGGAGTTGGTTACAATCGCTTTTCCATAGTCGTTTGCAAGAACATCTTCGACATCTTGAGAAATTGTCGTTAACCCAAGGTAGTATTTTCTGGCTCGCTTGGCAATACTATACATAAAGGTTGCACTGTCAGCGTGTTGCATCATATACCAGGCCTCATCGACAATTAATAGACGCTTCTTTATGTCATTTTTAACTCTTGTCCAGATGAAATCAAGAATTAGATGCATAGCAATTGGTCGAAGTTCTTCTTCTAAGTTTTTAACTGAAAAAACCGTGAAGGTATTTTTAATGTCCATATTTGACTGTTGGTTAAAGATACCGATTAAAGAACCTTTGACGAATTTTTCCAACCTGTCCGCGAGCCCTTTGGCTTGAGGTTCTTCCATGCCTATTAATGCTTTGTACAAATCTTCCATGAGTGGGGGTTCTTTTTTCTGAGTTGTTGGGTCCGGGGTGATTCCTTTAGCTTTGTAAGTGGCAACTAGTGCTCTATCAATAATTGCATCTTCGGTCGGGGTTAGCTTGCCCATTACTACTTTGAGAAAGCCGTGCAGGGAAAGAATTTTAAGCCCGAGTTCGTTTTCGTCTTCCTCGTAAACTCCCGAAAGATCAAACGGGTTTATTTTAGCGGGGCTATCAAAATCAAATGAAATATATTCGCCGCCAATTGCTTCTGCGAGGCTTTTGTATTCTTCTTCCGGGTCGATGACGATAACTTCCGTGCCGAACATAAGTGAGCGAAGAGCTTCTAGTTTGACCATGTATGATTTTCCGGCACCGGACTTAGCGAAAACGACCGAATTGGCGTTTTCCTGAGTAAACCGATCAAAGATTACCAGAGACCCATTGTGTTCATTAATACCATACATAACACCGGTATTTGAGGTTAGTGACGATGATGTGAATGGGAAGGTTGTTGCAAGTGAGGTAGTATCCATATTGCGGGTGATATAAAGGTGATCTGTACCTTCCGGTAGTGTGGTTTTGTAGGCTTCTTCCATTTGCAGAGTTGCATGCTTGGGGACCAAAGATAGAGAACCGAGTGTAGACTCGACTTGTTTAGAAATTGTGTCTAGCTCTTCTAAAGATTCAGCAGGGATTGTGACATAAAGACCGAATTGGAAAAATCTTTCCTGGCCTTTTACAAGTTCATCCTGCAAAACCTGGGCGTCATCGAGAGCAGCTTGAACTGCAGGGTCGATTACATGGCCGTGTTGGATGTCAGCAGTTATTGTTGCCTCCATTTCTGTAATTTTTCTCTTTAAATCGTCGAGGACACCTTTGGCTTCCGTAGGGTAGACAAACATGGAGGTTATCAAAGTGTGCTCGAAGTTAATTAGAGGTGACAGCCAATTTGCCTGCACGTATCTTGGATAACCAATTACAAATAGCGTTCTGTAGTATGTCGAGCCAATTTTAACGAAATCGAAGTCCACTTCTATTGCCGGCGGTGCAATAATATCTTTGACGGAAACAATCCCGGCAGCCAGTGCCTTACTCCACTCTTCTTCTTGGCCTGTTTGAGGTTGTTTATTGGGATTGAGTTGATTGATAAATTTATTGAGTTTCATTTTTTATTTTTTTGTCGGTGGTGCATTTTGAGCTATTGCAGCATACGCGTTTGATTGTGGTTGTTGAGCGGTAACCTGTTGAGTTTGAGCATACGATTGTTGGCGCCCTTTAACAAATTGTGCAGCGCTGGCTGTTGCCTGTTGAAGATTTTGTAGTGCATCTTGTTGGTTTGCTGGTGGGGTTGGAGCTTGTGACTGCAAACTTGCATTAGGTTGCTGTATGGATGGTGCCATAGGTTCTTCTACCGGAGCTTGAGCATTTTCAGACGGAGGGGCAGGTGCCGGTGATTCAACTGCCGGTTTTACCATTGGAGCATCGTAGGCTGCAGTGTCTAAAATAATCCTTTGGGTGCCGGTTGGTGCCGGGTTGTAAATGTCGTAGAAAAGTTCGATTAATTCTTTTGTTGATAGTTGATTGCTTGTTAAACCCAGACGTGCGGCCTGCTTGATTATATGGTCTCTTTTAGGGAACAGATTAATTTTTGCTTCACTGATGATTCGAGCTTTTGATTTGTTTTTATTAGCAGGTTGTTTTCTTAGCCCCCTTAACCCGAGTTCTAGAGGAGAAAAAGTGATGACTAAATAAAATTGTTTATCAAGAATTGTTTTTTGCTGTACGGTTGATTGGATAAATTCCATATATTTTTGTATTTGCCTTTTTAAATCAGGGTTAGGTTGTTCTTGCATCGATTTTTCAAGGTGTTGATAGTAGGTTGTAATGTCGGCTTTTTTAGACCTTATGATTATTTGCAGGGGAAATGATAGTGAGTTTAGGAAGGCTGCATAAGCATATATCGTAGCGTCTTGTTCCGCTTCCGAGAGGATGTCAAAATTGACTGCCGAAGTTGACATGATCATTGCTACATTGCCGGTTTTTAAAATCACCATATTTTCGGTGATGTTTTCTACATCCAAATGTTCTTGAGTCGAGGCTTTGGATTTATCTTTAGCCATTTAGTTCTCCTTCCGAGTTAATTGCAATCGGTGGAACGATTTGGTTTTTAAGAGTAATTGAAAATGGATTGAATTTAGCAAGTTGGCTTTCGGTTTCTATGGTATAAGTTCCACTTGACAGTGGTGTTGCCGAAAGAAATTGGCCGAGGGTGTTGGTTTTAAGTGCTCTTACGGGGATACCGTTTTCATCCCGGACAACAAGGACGGCGCCGTCTATTGGTCCGCTTCCTGCGTCTACAACTTGCCCGGAAATTACGTTTGGTGTTTTGGTTAAGGGTAATATTTCTGCACTGGACAATTGCTTGTTCCCCACCTCTTGTTTTTTAAGGTCAGTTACAGAAAATACGGGGTTGTTGCTTATTTTGGTAGCCGCAGCGGTAGGCGGAGGAGTTTGCACCTGCTGCCCTGTTGGCCCTGGCGCAACCTTTGTTTTTTGGGGTATATTCTGAGGCTTTGGCTTTATGTGTTGGCTTGCAACTTTTGGGATCGGGCTCGGCCTTCTTTCTATCGGTAAAACAACGGCGGGGTTTGTATTTTCGAATTGATAACGCTTCTTAAGTTCATCAGATATCTCAAATCTTTTTTCTCCGCGAATT